>ENA-OWND01000891-OWND01000891.1-metagenome-genome-assembly--contig:-NODE-891-length-19420-cov-14.719649_pt1 | contig 19420 bp, 18 predicted proteins | sample MGYA00245342_ERZ651119 | MGnify/ENA primary metagenome ERZ651119 (study PRJEB26857, sample SAMEA4031756) | metagenome | biome: human; feature: oral; material: saliva | place: Philippines | collected 2014... | reverse complement strand
CCTATGAGGAAATAGATGTTTTTCTTAAGCAATTTCCACACTTGAGACATGTGGTGTTGGAGGAATTGAAAATAAAATCAGATAAAAATCTTTTCAAAAAATTGAACGAGCATTCTAAGAATTTGCAGGTTAGACAAGAGGAGATTTCCAAGAAGCATAATTCATTAGCATCTCAGTATGAGGAATTGGAACATCTGAAAGTCAATATGAATGAGTATCTTGGTCGAAATAAAACTGAGAAGAAAAAGGAATCGGTTATCGGTGTAATCAAGAAGTATCATTCGGAGGGAAAAGTAAAGCCTACGGTAAAGAAAGAAGTTTCAAAGGAAGCTGAGAGATAAATTTATGGTCGGTGTGATCTTAGGGTAGCGCCGACTTCTTCTATTTTATGAGTTCGTATATTTGTGTTGGGAAAATATAGAAATTTATAAAATCTAAAATCAAAACAGAGAGAACGCTATATTTAAGTGCCTAAATATGGTATAGTGTTCTAAATTAGGTTTAGGGATTCATAAAAAGTGAGGAAATTTAATGAAAGCTAATTATAAAAAGTTATGGCATATTTTATTGGATAGGGACATGAAAAAGAAAGAGTTAGCGCACATAGCTGGAGTTAGTACATATACTATCAACAAACTTAATAAGAATGATAATGTAACGGTTGAAGTTTTAGGTAAGATTTGCAAAGTTTTGGATTGTACATTAGACGATATTATGGAATTTGAAGAGGATGGAAAATAAAAGAAAGGTGAGTGACTATCTTGGCAAAGAAAATAGATAAAGTAATTTCTATGGAAGAAACACTTTGGAAAAGTGCGGATAAACTCAGGGGTTCAGTAGAGCCTGCTGAATATAAGCATGTTGTCCTGAGCTTATTCTTCTTAAAATTTGCAAGTGATAAATTTGAGGAATGCAGACAGAAAATTATTACAGATCACGGAGAAAAATATGCGGATATGAAACCATTCTATACGCAGGAAAATGTTTTCTATCTCCCAGAAGAAAGCCGTTGGAAGTATATTATGGAGAATGCAAAGCAAGACAATATTGCTTTGAAGATAGATACAGCGCTTTATACGATTGAAAAGAATAATCAGGCTTTAAAAGGAGCATTGCCGGATAACTACTATTCACGCTTGCACCTTGATACAGCAAAGCTGGCTTCTTTGCTTGATGAAATCAATCGTATCAACACAGACGATAAAGAGAACGACATTATAGGTCGTGTATATGAATATTTTCTCAGTAAGTTTGCTCTTGCCGAAGGTAAAGGTAAGGGAGAATTCTATACTCCAAAGTGTATAGTAAATCTTATTGCTGAAATGCTTGAACCGTATGATGGCATCCTCTATGACCCTTGCTGTGGTTCGGGAGGTATGTTTGTTCAGTCTATCAAGTTCGTAGAAGCACATAGCGGAAACAAGAAAAAAGTTTCTATCTACGGACAGGAGTACACCAATACAACATTCAAACTGGCAAAGATGAATTTAGCTATCCGTGGTATCTCCGCAAACCTCGGAGAGATGGCAGCGAATACTTTTACCAATGACCAACATAAAGACCTTAAAGCAGATTACATTATGGCAAATCCGCCTTTTAATCAGAAACAATGGAGAGCCGATAATGAACTTGTTGATGACCCTCGTTGGAGAGGATATGAAGTTCCACCGACAAGCAATGCAAACTACGGGTGGATATTGAATATTGTTTCAAAACTTTCACAAAACGGTGTTGCTGGTTTTCTTCTTGCGAACGGAGCATTGTCGGACGACGGAACAGAGTTGAAGATAAGAGAGCAGTTAATCAAAAATCATCTTGTTGAAGCAATTATTATTCTTCCGAGAAACTTGTTCTATACGACGGACATCAGCGTAACGCTTTGGATACTTAATAAGAATAAAAAGGCTCGTGTTGTTGAACAGAACGGTCAGGTCAAACGCTATCGGAATCGTGAGGATGAAATCCTCTTTATGGATTTGCGTCAGATGGGAAGCCCTTATGAGAAAAAGTACATTGAATTGACTGAAGAAGATAGAGCAAAGGTTACTTCTGTTTATCATAACTGGCAGCAGGCAGGCTATGAAGATACATATGAAGATGTGCTGGAGTTCTGCTATTCTGCTTCGTTTGATGAAGTTGAGGAAAAAGGATTTACTCTTGTGCCAAGCAGATATATTGAATTTGTGAACCGTGATGAAAACATTGACTTCGATACAAAGATGAGAACACTTCAATCTGAGTTGAAAGATTTATTAGTTCAGGAAGAACAATCAAAGGTTGATTTGCTATCTGTATTTAAGGAGTTGGGATATGAAATCGAATTATGATATTTTAGGAAACCACATAAGGCTGATTGATACCAGAAATAAAGACAATATAACAGACAGGGTGTTGGGTATAAATATAGATAAATATTTTATGCCATCGGTTGCAAATGTAATCGGTACAGATTTAAGCAAGTATGAGTTGATTACAAAAGGAAAATTTGCTTGTAATCCAATGCACGTTGGTCTAGACGAGCGACTTCCGGTTGCACTTTATAATGAAGAGGAACCTGCTATTGTATCTCTTGCATACTTTATGTTTGAAGTGATAGATAACACACTCTTAAATGAAGAATATTTAATGATGTGGCTACGCAGACCGGAGTTTGACAGAGTTTGTTGGCTTCATACGGACGGAAGCGTATGTGGAGGTATTACTTGGGACGATATATGTAGATTGGAAGTACCTGTCCCACTAATGGAAGAACAACTTGAAATTGTAAGCAGTTATAAGGCAATTACAGACAGAATTGCTCTAAAGCAGAAGATAAATGATAATTTAGCGGCTTAAAAGTCGATGTTGGAGACATCAAGCTCGCCGGACATCAAGTGAGGAAGTAGAGCGTCCCTTACATCGGCAAGTTTTTCGTTTTCCTCTTGATTTGCCCAAACTTGCTGAAACAGCGGATCTACGGTTTCGGAAAACTCTTTCATATCTGCTTCTGATGGGATTAGTATTTCGGTTTTTCGGAAATCAGGAACCGTTAGCTGTTGTTGCGTAGTACCAGTTCCGTAAATTGGAATACTCTTAAGCCATAGGTATAAGTATTTAGCAGATATGATACTCGAATGAGGTACAAGGGTTATAAGTCGGACTATTGGTGTAAACGGAATATGGCGGAGACAAACGAAGCCAATTGTTCCTCTTGCAGAAACGGTTACGCTTTCCGCAGAGATTTTGTAATCAGTAGTGAAGCCATAAAGGCCATCATTACTGATACTGTTGGAATAAATGGGATATTGGTATGCTTCTGTTCTCTGATTTGAGATATTTTTGGGTTTATCACCACCGGCACTCATATCGGAAACATCACCAAGAGCCATCCTTTTCCAACCAATAGGAAGATTATCGTAAGAGAGAAACCTCTCTTCAAAAAGAGCTTGTGCCTGCTGAAGTAAATTATCATTTAACATATCCCATAACTCTTGTGAGTGGCAAGAGTTAAATCAGGGGGACTGCCCACTCCGTAGTCGTTCTCTAAGTTAAATAAAAGGAGAATTGACTAATGAAACAAAATTTAATTACAGATGTTGTTCAGGCTATGTTACCTTTTTTGAACAATTCACAGACAGAACGCTTGCAAGAAGTATTGCAACACACACTTTCTGATTATGAGGTAACAAAAATTGAAAATGAAAAGGAAATCTCGGAGCAGAACTTAGTAGAATCCTTTCTTTCGGCAAAGAGAATTGAGGGATGTTCCGAGAAAACCTTAAAATACTATGATTCGACGATACAGGCAATGTTAAATAGAATTGGAAAAGGCATTAAGTATATCGTCACCGATGATATTCGATGTTATCTAACGGAGTATCAAGCAGAAAAGAAATTGAGCAAGGTAACGATTGACAATATCCGTCGTATTCTTTCAAGCTTCTTTTCGTGGCTTGAGGACGAGGATTATATTTTGAAAAGTCCTGTAAGACGAATACACAAAGTCAAGACCGGTACGAATATTAAAGAAACTTACTCGGATGAAGCATTGGAACTTATGAGAGATAACTGTACAGAACTCCGAGATTTGGCAATGATTGATATGCTGGCTTCAACGGGTATGCGTGTTGGCGAAATGGTGCTACTAAATAGGAGCGATATAGATTTCAACGAACGAGAATGTATTGTGTTTGGTAAAGGCGACAAAGAAAGAATTGTTTACTTTGACGCAAGGACAAAGATACATTTGCAAAATTATTTAGACAGCAGAACAGACGATAATTTGGCACTGTTTGTATCCCTGCAATCCCCGCATAATCGTATGAATATCGGAGGAATTGAAGTAAGACTGCGACAGATTGGCAAGAGGTTGGGGCTGAGCAAAGTTCATCCACATAAATTCAGAAGAACTCTTGCAACAATGGCAATAGATAAAGGAATGCCAATAGAGCAATTACAGCAACTCTTAGGGCATAGAAGAATAGATACGACCTTGCAGTATGCAATGGTAAAACAAAGCAATGTAAAAATTGCTCATCGGAAATATATAGGATGAGGTAAAACGAATGAACGAAAATTATAGAACATTAGGCGATTATGTTGAAATTGTTGATGAAAGGAATAAGGATTTGGCGATTGATAACCTGTTGGGAGTAAGCATTGCTAAAAAATTCATTCCTTCCATTGCAAATATTGTAGGAACAGACCTATCCAATTATAAAATCGTTCGTACCGGTCAGTTTGCATACGGTCCGGTTACTTCAAGAAATGGAGAAAAGATTTCTATTGCATTTTTAGATGGCGATGATTGCATTATCTCCAGTTCTTATACAGTCTTCCGAGTAATCAAAGAAAATGAACTTGACCCTGAATATTTGATGCTGTGGTTTAGCAGACCGGAATTTGATAGATATACACGATATAAGTCACATGGCAGCGTCAGAGAGATATTTGACTGGAATGAAATGTGTATGGTTGAACTTCCTGTGCCTGATATTGATAAACAGAGAAATATCGTAAAAGCATATAAAACAATTACAGACAGAATTGCTCTAAAGCAGAAGATAAATGATAATTTAGAATCTCAAGCTCAGGCTATCTTCGAAGAACAGTTTGCAAGTATGTATCATTCTGGTGACATTCCAAAAGGATGGAGAAAGCAGCGCTTTGACTCTGTTTGCACCGTTAAAGGTGGGAAAAGACTCCCTGCAGACTCTGAGCTTCTGGACTATCCTACAGATTACCCCTATATTCGTGTCCGCGATGTAGGTGCCAGTCGGTACGTCTGCTTAACGGATCAGTTCCAGTACATTGATGAAGAAACTCATCAGGCTATTTCCCGTTATATCGTAAATACTGATGATATTGTCATATCCATTGTTGGTACAATCGGCCTGATAGGTAAAATTCACTCATCTCTTAACAAGGCAAACCTAACAGAAAATTGTGTCAAGCTTACAGATATTATGGATATTACTCCAGACTATCTTTATTACACTCTGTGTATGAAGAAGAATAATAAAGAAATCAATCTGCTAACTGTGGGCGCGGTTCAAGCAAAGTTGCCAATGTATAATATCCAGTCAATTGATATTGTCATTCCGCCTGAAGACTCGATCAGAGAATTTCAAAACAGGATGGATATATTCAATAGCCAGATAGAAGCAAACACACTTGAAATTCAATGTCTCGTAGAACTTAGCAATATTCTACTTGAAAAGCTGTCTGGTTAAGCCTGTTAAGCCACTAAATTATCATTTAACCGGAAGGAGATGGAACAGTTATGGATACATATAAATTTTATTATGATGAGTTAGAACACAGTAGAAAAATCAACTATAATACCGTAACTGCTCCAAATTATTATGACAATTTTGTTACTGTTATAGTTTGCTGGTCGAAAGAAAAGGAAAAAGAAGCTTTCAAGAAATACAAGGATTTTGAAAATAAATATGCAGACCGTAAAGATAAAAACGGAGAATTAAAAAGTACAACCTTGAAGCAAAAGAAGTTTGAATGTGGATTTGCATCGCTCGATAAAGCCAACACACAGTTTATGATGGACTTCTTATCCATTTTTGATGAAAGTACCAAGTTGTATTTTTCTGTTGCGAGTAAGATAGAATATTTGGTTTTGCAGCTTTTATAGGCTATCAGAATAACTTCATTATAGATGCAGATGCAGTTAAGTATTCCATTACAAAGGCTCTTATTGTTTATCATCCGCAGAATGTTATCAAAAGTATTTATGATAATCCAGAAGAATTTGTAGAGGAATTGAAAAGATTTTTTAGAGAACGAATTGAATGTAACCGTTCGAATATGAGTCTGAAAGAGCAGGAGAATGAAGCCTTTGAAAATATACTGTATATTTTGGACGATATTTCAGCTATTCCGGAATTGCAATGGGATTATCATATGCCGTTTGGCGGTTTTGCGAAATATTTGCAGGAAGAACAGATTGAGAATTACGCCTTAGTTTTAGATAAAGAGGGAGAGCAGAACGAAGCCAGTAGGACAATGCAAGCTGCGTTCGTAATGGGACTGTCTAATGTGACAGAGCAAAATTTAAAAGATAGTTATGGCTTGCGTATGGCAGATATGATGGCGGGTATTATTTCAAAGCTGTTAAAATCCTTGTGTGATGAATTGCACTATCATTCCATTGCGGAGGGAACGGAGAAAAAGCTGTTAAATGCAAAATGGTTTCAGCTTAATGAAACTCAACTGGACTTATATAAAAAGTTATATAAGATAATTTGTGAATGGGATAATGCTTGGTATAAGTCGTATGCAGGAATTTATTCCGATGACTTAGTATGTTTTATAGGACTACTTGGCTATATGGCTCATTTTGAAAATTCAGAACAGATTATTAATGAGAAACTCGAAATGCAGGGCGAATATTTTAATGGATATGTTTGTCAGCAGTTATCTGATTATTTTAACCGCAGGCGAAATAAATTGCCGATAGACTTTATTGATAAGAATGATGATTATTTTCTAAACTGTCGTGGAGCGAAAGTTTATTTTGACATTACAAAGCAACCTATTCTTCAAATTGCCGAAGGCAGTCAAATGAAGATGGTTTTATCTGCTGGAATGGATAAATCGAGCATTCCGTTGATTACGGTTTCAAATGAGGACAATCCGATTTGTTACCGTTTGCCGGAAGAATTGAGCGATTGGGCATTAACGGTTATCAGAATGGCAAATATGGGAGAAAATTTATTCCCATCACAAATTGTATTTACTAAAGAGAAAAACAGATATTTTGCTGATATTTTATAAAACACAGAGCGTATAAAAGGAGCGAACGCAATGATAAATTTTAACGAACACGCATTGGAAATGTCAATAATGGAGTTGTTCAAAGACGAGGAATATGCCTATGTCAGTGGCGACCAAATACATAGAAAGAGGATAGAGGTTCTGCTTACAGATGACTTGAAGCAATATCTTTATGATCGTTATGCAAAGGATGCTATCACGCCGAGCGAGGTGGATAGTATCATTCTTATGCTGCGTAACATTGGCGGCACTATTTACGAAGCTAATAAATCTGTGTTCAAATTGATTTCTGACGGTTTTATTTTTAATCGTGAGGACAGAACTCAGAAAGACTTATATATTGAGCTCATTGATTTCGCCACTCCTGAAAACAATATTTTCAAAGCAGTCAATCAGTTTGAAATTGAGGGTGTCAATAATCAGTTGCGTATTCCTGACGGCATAGTGTTTGTAAATGGTATTCCTGTTGTTGTTCTTGAATTTAAGAGTGCTGTAAAAGAAAATACAACAATAATGGACGCATATAAGCAGCTTACTGTTCGTTATCGCAGAGATATTCCCGAACTGTTTAAGTATAATGCGTTTATCGTTATCAGTGACGGGTCTAATAACAAATATGGTTCGTTTTTCAGCCCGTACAATTTTTTCTATGCGTGGAGAAAGGTAAACTCTGAAGATAAGGAACTTGATGGCATTAACTCTCTTGTCACGATGATGAAAGGATTGTTTAGAAAAGACCGCTTGCTTGCCGTAATCAAAGATTTCATATACTTCCCAGATAATTCAAATAAGGACTTGAAAATTGTATGCCGTTATCCTCAATATTTTGCGGCAACAGAACTATATGACAATATCAAAGCACATCTGCGTCCTGATGGTGACGGAAAAGGTGGTACTTACTTCGGTGCTACCGGTTGCGGAAAGAGCTACACAATGCTTTTCTTAAGCCGAATGCTAATGAAAAGTCAGGACTTCCACTCCCCTACAATACTGATTATTACAGACAGAACAGATTTAGACTATCAACTTTCAAAGCAGTTTGTATCATCAAAGAAATATATAGGAGATGAAACGGTCGTAAGCATTGAATCCCGTGAAAAGCTAAGAGAAGAATTGCAAGGAAGAGAAAGCGGCGGTGTATACCTTACCACAATTCAGAAATTTACAGAAGATTTACAGCTTCTAACAGACAGAACAAATGTTATTTGTATTTCCGATGAAGCACACAGAAGCCAGATAAACCTTGACCAAAAGGTTTGTATTACAGATAAAGGTGTGGAAAAGAAATATGGGTTTGCTAAGTATCTGCACGACTCACTTCCAAATGCCACATATGTTGGATTTACCGGCACACCGGTTGATGGAACTATTGAAGTATTTGGAGGGGTTGTTGACGCATATACAATGTCAGAATCCGTTCGTGACGGTATTACGGTAAATCTTGTTTATGATGGCAGAGCAGCAAGAGTTACACTTGACCAGAATAAAGTAAGAGAAATTGAAAAATACTATGATGAATGTGAGGGTGCCGGAGCAAATGAACATCAAATAGAAGAAAGTCAGAAAGCCGTTTCCAATATGGAAGCGATTATTGGCGACCCGGACAGACTTCGTGCAGTTGCTCAGGACTTTATCAATCATTATGAAAATAGAGTTGCCGAAGGTGCAACGGTTGCAGGCAAAGTGATGTTTGTATGTATGAACAGATATATTGCTTATGACCTTTATAAAATTATTGTCGAGCTTCGTCCTGAATGGGCAGAAAAGAAAGTGTCGTCTGAATGTGTTGAACTCAGCGGGCAGGACAAAAAGGATTTGAAACCGATAGAGAAAATAAAAATGGTTATGACTCGTAACAAGGATGATGAGCAAGACCTGTTTGATATACTCGGTACAAAAGAAGATAGAAAAGATTTTGACCGTCAATTTAAAAATCCAAAATCCAATTTCAAGATTGCCATTGTAGTCGATATGTGGCTTACCGGTTTTGACGTACCTGAACTTGATACGATTTATATAGACAAGCCAATTCAACAGCATACGCTTATTCAGACCATTTCCCGTGTTAATCGCGTGTGTGAAGGTAAAGATAAGGGAATTGTTGTCGATTATATCGGCATTAAGAAAAATATGAATATGGCATTGAAAAAATACACCAATTTTGAAAGCGAAGAATTTGAGGGTGTAGAACAGTCTATCACAATAGTTAAAGACCAATTGGATGTTCTTTCTCAGATATTCCATAACTTCAATAGCACCGACTTTTTCAATGGCTCGCCTACCGAGCAACTAGCGTGCTTAAATCGTGCGGTTGAGTTTGTTCAGTTATCAGAAGCACTTGAAACAAGATTTATGGCTGCTGTTAAAAGAATGAAGCAGGCCTTTAATCTTTGTAGTTCAAGCGATAAGTTTACAGACAGAGAAAAAAACTATATTCATTTCTACTGTGCTGTTCGCTCAATCCTGTTCAAACTTACAAAGGGCGACGCACCGGATATAGCTCAGATGAATGCCCGTGTAAGAGAAATGCTTGAAGGTGCAATTCAATCTGACGGTATTGAGGAGCTTTTTGAAACAGGTAAGCATATAAATGTTGATATTTTCAGTGATGAATATATGGACAAAATCAACGCCATTCAACTTCCGAATACGAAGATAAAGATATTGCAAAGGCTACTGTCTCAGGCTATAGATGAGTTTCGCAAAGTCAACAAGATAATGGGAATGGAGTTTGCCGACAGGTTAAAGAGAGTTGTTGACGAATACAATAACCGTCGTAAAGACGAAGCATATGCAAATGAAGTTCTTGATGATGTTGCAGATCAGCTTGCTTCACTGTTAGAGGAACTCAAAAATGAAAAGAACTCATTTAAGAGAATGGGTATTGATTATGAGGAAAAAGCGTTCTATGACATTCTAAAGTCGGTTGCTAAAAAATATGAATTTGAGTATCCGGACGATAAGGTGGTTGAACTTTCCAAGCGTATCAAGTTGATTGTCGATGATAAATCTAAATACACTGATTGGGCCTCTCGTGAAGATATTAAGGCTAATCTACAAGTTGATTTGATATTGCTGTTGGATGAATTTGGTTATCCGCCGGTTACGCTAGATGATGTTTATAAAGAAGTATTAGGACAAGCTGAAAATTTTAAGAAGTATAGTTGAGGAAAGAAAAAATGAAGATTAGTAGTATTACAATTAAAAAATTTCGTTCTATTAAAGAATCTTCTTTTAATATGAAAAAAATTACGGCGATTGTCGGTAAAAATAATGCTGGAAAGACAGGAATATTAAGAGCTCTGAATAGTGTTTTTAATTTTGAAGATGAGAAAAAATTTTTCCTTGATAAAACTCATCAATATGCACCAAGAAACAATTCCTATATAATGTTGAAAATGGAGGATATTCCGGCTAAAAGTGAATTCTTGAGAAAATATATTTTCAATAATGAGCTAACTATAGAATGGATGTATTCATATAGCGAGAATAAAAGAAAATTATGTGTTTTTAATGGGACTCAGAAAGAAAATATTCAGAATTTAGAGAACTTTATTGAAGAATTAAATAAATGTTTGACGTATGTATATATCCCTGCAGAGAGAACAAATCATGACATAACGTGGGGAGAAAATACAATTTTTACCAAATTAATTATAAGCTATCTAAATCAATATACAAAGAATAGAGATACAGTATCATCTGATATAAAGAGGTCAAGTAGAAAAATTCATGACTCTATATTAAGTAAGCTAGAAAAGCATCTAAGTAGACTATATATGCAAAACAAGAATATTGATTTTAAAGTTGATTTTCCAACCGGCATGGATTATACATCAATATTAAATTATCTTGAATTATCAATAAATGAATCTTTTAGTAATCATTTATTAAAAGAATGGGGAAGTGGGACAAAAAGCTTGGCTATTATTGCTATGTATAGAGCCTATGCATTAATAGAAGATAAAGATATAATTTTAGGTATTGAAGAGCCAGAAACAAACTTGCATCCACAAGCTCAAAAAAGATTCATCCAATCACTGTCCCAAAATATGTTAGAATCTGAAGTGCAGACTATTTTTACTACTCATTCAACAGTATTGATTGATGAATTAAAACATGAAGATATTTTATTAGTAAAGAGAAAGATGGATTCAAAAAGAGCTTTTATTTCATCCATAAAACAGGTGCCAATAAACTTCTGGGATAAATATGATATAAAAGAATCAGCTCATTACAATTTTTTTAAGTTAAAAAATAGCGAATTCTTTTTTGCAAAACACGTTGTAATTTGTGAAAGTCCAATTGATGCATATGTAATGGAAACTCTTATTCGACCGTTTATAAAAAATGACATTGCGGATATTTCGTTTATAGTTCTTGATGGAGTAAACAATTTGGCATATCCATATTATTTATTAAAAGAGTTATCTATACCATTTTCTATCGTCGTAGACCATGATTTCTTTTTTGATTATAAAAACCAGAAAAGTGAGGATAGCAGAAATAGATATGGGTTACCAGAGTATAAGAGTACAATAACTAGTTTAGATACAAAGCGAAGAATAATAGACGATGTTTTTAACAAAAATGTTGATAAATTAGAGCAAGCAAAAGGGTATAGAAAATTTTTTGAATTAATTGAGCCTGCACATTTCTATTCTATGATGTATTGTTTAGAGATTGATTTGGTATGTTCATCTAAAGCAAGAGATGTGTATTATGAAATTTTAAAATTATCTAATGATAAACAAAAACAGAAAATATTATTAACAGAAAATCACAAAGCAATTAAGAAAAGAGAGAATGTTTTACAGGTAATAAATAGATTAAAGCCAATTAATTATCCTGAAAGTTTTAACAAGATAAAAAATGCGATAATTAAAGATATAACAAATTATTAGCATAAAAAGATATAACATTGTTATTAGTAGTAGAAGATGGAGAAAATATAATTGATATAGTATATGTTGAAAGAGGATAGGATATGCCAAAATTAAAAGCAAAAGAATAAAAAAATTTGAAGATATAAAATATGTCAGAAAAGATGGAAGCGAGTATTGGAGTGCAAGAGAACTTGCTTATGTACCTGATTATTTTAATGGCGAAATTTTCAAAAGGTCATTGATAGAGCTATGATTGCTTGTGAGAACAGCGGTCATGAAGTAGAAGACGATTTTGCTGAGGTCAGCAAAATCGTGGAAGCAGGTGCTACAAGCAAGTCTATAAAAGATTATGAACTTACGAGATATGCTTGCTATTTGATTGTGCAAAACGGTGATCCGAGAAAAGAGGTTATTGCACTTGGACAAACATATTTTGTCATACAAACATATCGTCAAGAAATAGCAGACCATTTTAATCAGCTTGATGAAGATAGAAGAAGGCTTGTTGTTCGTGGAGACATTAAACAATGGAATCAACTTTTGGTAGAAACAGCACATGATGCAGGGGTTATAACAAATGAAGAGTTTGCTATATTTCAGAATGCAGGCTATATGGGTTTGTACGGTGGATTAGATGTAGAAGATATACATGATAGAAAAGGCTTAACCGCAAGACAAAAGATTTTGGATTATATGGGAAGCACTGAACTGATTGCTAATCTGTTCAGAATATCACAGACAGAAGAGAAGCTTAGGAAAGATAAGGTTGAAGGTGCAGAAGCAGCAACAAAAGTTCATTATTCGGTAGGAAAAGAAGTAAGAAGTGCTATTGAAAAAATCGGTGGCACTATGCCGGAAGATTTGCCTGTTCCGGAGAAAAGTATTCAACAGATAGAAAAAGAACAAATGAAGCGTCTAAAGGATAAGGCTAAAAAAGGCAAGTTGATGTTGGATGAATAATATTTGCCAATAGAAAAGCACGCCTACTTGTAGTATCACTATTGATACTGTTTTGATACTAAAAAACTCTAAAACCACAAATAATAGATATAAAAACAGCCGAAAACAGAAACTAAAAAGATACTAACATAGAATTAAAGAAACAAATATGATATGGTAATTATCGAATGGGAGAACTCTTAGCTCGCAGCCTTCCTACGGAAGTCTGCGGGCTTTAGAGTTACCCCCGCGAGGGTTGCGAGGAGTGCAGGCCGCGAAGCGGCAAGGACGACGGGGGAGTAAAAGTTTTTTATTGTACGAACACGTAAGGTGAGATCATGGAAGACAGAAAAGTAGTGTTTTTGGTTCTGATTACCGGTCTTGTAGCGGGAGTCATCGGTTCTTTTTATATTCATTTAATGCATTTTGTACAGCATATTGTATATGCCTATTCTGCGGCTGATGGATTGGATTTCGGACAGGCTGTGGCGCGAGTATCTCCCGAACACAGACTGGCGGCTCTCTTCGGGTGCGGTCTGGTTGTCGGCATAGGGTGGGTGATTATTCATCGTTACGGTTCACCGCTGGTAGATATTAAAACGGCTGTTCAAGATGAAAAGAAGACCATGCCCTTAGTGACGACTCTGGTTCATGCGACCTTACAAATTATTACCGTCGGTGCCGGCTCACCGCTGGGACGAGAAGTAGCCCCGCGGGAAGCCAGTGCGGGTATTATGAGTGCGGTTGTAAAGCACTGCAATCTAACGTGGGAGAATCGGTCCTTGATTATTGCCTGTGCCGCCGGAGCCGGTTTGGCCGCCGTATATAATGCCCCTTTGTCGGCTGCCGTATTCATTTTGGAAACTCTCGTTATGACTTGCAATGTAAAGGCTGTCGGTACGGCCTTGTTATCGTGCGGATTGGCGGCAGGTATTGTACGCTTTGTCGTAGGAGATGCGGTTCAATATGCTTTACCTATGCCGGATGTAACGGGAAGTTACCAAACTTTTGCCGTTATCTTGGGAATCTTTACGGCTGTAACTGTTCAGTTCTTTAATCGGACCGTAACCGCTTTACCGAAGTTTGACAGAAAAAGTCCGAAAATGGCGGTTGTTTCTATAATCGCCTTTGCCTTTATCGGCCTCATGGCCGTGTATTTTCCTGAAATTTTAGGTAACGGCAAGGCAGGCAATGAATTGACCTTTACAGATTCTATTAATTGGACCTATGCAGCAGGCTTGTTTGCGACTAAATGGCTTGCCGTGTTGGCAGCCCTTACGGCAGGTGCCTACGGTGGTCGCATTACGCCGTCTATGATGCTGGGGAGTACGTCGGCCCTTGTCTTAGCTGCTTTGTGGAGTGTTTGTATCAGTCCCGTATCTTTGTCTTTTGCAGCCTTTGTAGGAGCTGTCGTATTTTTAGGATTGGCACAGAAAATGCCTTTGACAGCTTGTGTATTTATGTTGGAAATATCTCGATTTTCAACTGAACTTTTTTATCCTATGGCTCTGGCTATGGGAACGGCCTTGATAACGCAACGATTTTTACAAGGAAAATATTAATGCAGTCGACCGGAACAGATAGAATCCATATATGACTATGGCTTCTATCTGTTTTTTATTTAATGCCTGTTGGTTATGGAGTAACTTAAACGTTTGATTTATGTAGACCGCCATACTATACTATTACTAAATAGAAATATTAAAATCTAATTTAATCATCTTAGAATTGAGGCGGCAGAAAGAAAACGGAAAGACAAGTGATGCAAGCAGCTTGTCGGAAAGGAGTCAAAATGCCGAAGGGATCTCCGGAGTTAACACGGGCGCGTAGGGAAGAAATTATTAATGCATGTGAGAAGCTATATGAGGTAATGAGCTTTAAAGAGGTAACAATTAAGGAAATTTCCAAGTATACATCTTTTACGAGGCCTTCCATATACAATTATTTCAGCACGAGAGAAGATATTTTTCTGGCCTTATTACAGCGCGAATACGAAGCGTGGATTCGTTATCTGGAAGCGGTAAAGCCGACGTCAGACGAAAAGACAGCGTCCGGTTTTGCCGGCATGTTGGCTGAATCACTCTCGACACGACCGATCTTATTGAAGCTTTTAGCCATGAATCAATTCGATATGGAAGAGCATAGCGACGTTCGTTGCTTGGCCGAGTTTAAAAGCGTCTGTATGGCGGCCAGAAAGGCTGTGTGCAGCTGTTTGGCACGATATGTCCCCTACATGGGGATTGCCGAAGCGGAAGCTTTTGCTTATGCTTTTTTTCCTTTTATGTTCGGCATTTATCCGTACACAACGGATACAAAAAAACAGGCGGAAGCCCTGGAGTTGGCTAATGTTGCTGCCATGCAAATGAGTGTATATGAATTGGTTTATAATTGTGCCGCCCGTCTTTTAAAATAGACGAAATCGAGAATATCCGTTGTAGAGATAATATAGAAAATAACGGAAGTCGCATCATTTAAGGATGCGACTTTTTGTTATGGCCGTGATGTTTGTTCGAGACGATGCTTTGTGGTACACTCATGTGGATGAAAGCGGGCAATAATAGTGGAAATCAGACGTGCAGTTATTGTAGACTTGGCATCTATGGAACAGATATATGCAAGGGCCAGGAAGTTTATGATTGCTACGGGAAATCCTGACCAATGGGATCCTTCTTATCCCGGCCGAGAACTTTTGGTAAAAAATATTACCGATGGCCAAGCTTATGTATTGGAAGAAAAAGGAAAGGTTCACGGTATTTTTGCATTTATTGTAGGAGAAGAGCCTACGTATACGAAGATTTGTGACGGACAGTGGCGTAAGAATGAAACGTACGGAACGGTTCATCGCTTAGCTTCGGACGGAACTGTAAAGGGAGCCGGTCGTGCCTGTCTTACCTATTGTTCAGACCGGCAGCCTTATTTGCGAATTGATACGCATAAGAACAATCTGCCTATGCAAAAGGTTATAGAGTCGTTCGGGTTTGAACAGTGCGGAATTATAACTGTAAGAGGCGGAGAACGGATAGCTTATGACTATATCCGTTCGGAAAATAGGTAAGACGTCTATGTCTGTACAAGCAAGGCGTCTTATTTTACAATAAAATGATGAGCAAATAGACCGCATAAGGCGTAAGGACGGTGGAAAGTATGAAGTTGTCGGACATAGGAGAGTTCGGGTTTATAGACAGAATAAAAAAAGACACGATTGTAAATCCCGCATCAGTCGTTGTCGGTATAGGCGATGACGGGGCCGTATATAAGACAACGGAAGGCAAGGAGCAAGTGGCCGTTATAGACACGATGATTGAAGGTCGGCATTTTATTATCGGTAAGACGGCTACCTGGTACGAAGCGGGATATAAGGCCGTGGCGTCCAATTTAAGTGATATTGCGGCCATGGGAGCTGAACCGACGCACCTGGTTCTGTCCGTGGCTCTGACACCGCAGATGGATGCGGCGCAAACGGATGAATTGTATAGGGGCATGAAGGATATTTGCCGTCATTACGGTGTTAATATTCTCGGTGGAGACACGGTAGTGTCATCTGAAGGGGCCGTGCTTACGGTGGCGGCTTTCGGTGAAATTGAAGCGGGCAAAGCCGTCTTACGAAGCGGCGCCGTACCGGGTGATATTGTGGCTGTTTCCCATACGTTGGGAAATTCGGGAGCCGGGTTGGATGTCCTCTTGGCAGGAGATGCAGGGTACGCGGCCCTGAAGAAGGCACATGCTATGCCCGTGCCGCAAGTAGAACTGGGACGATTGGCCGTAAAATACGGGTGTCACAGTTTAAATGATATTAGCGACGGCTTAGCCAGTGAAAGTAATGAAATTGCAGCGGCCAGTCATGTAGATCTGATACTGGACAAGTCGCAAATCCCCCTGTCTGATGAGCTCCGTCGATGGTGCGAAGTGTCGGGAAAGGATCCGTATGCCTACGCTCTTACGGGCGGTGAAGATTATGAGCTCGTGCTGACTATGGCACCCGACGATTTTTATTTACTGAAAGAGGAGTTTTCCTCTCTTACGGTAATCGGAAGGGTTCAAGCGGGGAGCGGTAACGTATATTTGAAAGACGGACACCATACGCAGGTATTGGCACCGTCGGGATGGAATCATTTCAGCGGAGGCGAATAAGGTGATTACTCTATATACCCGTAGTGAAGCCGAAACTATAGCCTTCGGCGAATGTGTGGGCAAGGTTTTAAAACAAGGGGATGTCATCGCTCTTAAGGGGGATTTGGGGGCCGGCAAGACGCATTTGGTCCAAGGAGCGGCTAAGCAAATGGGGATTACTTCACCCGTTGTCAGCCCCACCTTTTCTCTTATGAATGTATATGACCATGTACCGCCTTTGCATCATTTCGATTTCTATCGTCTTGAAGAAGAATATGAGCTGGATTCTATCGATCCGGAAGAATATTGGGAGACGGGGATTTCTTTTGTAGAATGGTCGGAAAAGTTTCCTCATCGACTTCCTGATGATGCGGCAGTGATTACCATCAAAAAAACAGGTGATACTCAGCGGGAGATTACAGTAGAAGCAGATGAATCCCGTTGGAAAGATTTATTGAAAGAGGTAGAAGGATATGCTCTTGGCCATTGAGACATCTTGTCTCGTTTCAAGTGTCGCACTTTTGCACGAAGGCGTATTAAAGGCGGAAGTAACCGTTCAGGCACGATTAACTCATTCGGAACAGCTGATGCCGCATATTGCGGATATGCTTACCAAGGCGGCTGTCAGTAAGAAGGATATTGACGGAGTAGCCGTATCCGTAGGACCCGGGTCTTTTACGGGGTTACGCATCGGTTTGGCTACGGCCAAGGGACTGGCTTTTGCTTGGAAGGTACCCCTTGTGGGGGTTGAAACGCCGCGTAGCCTGGCGTGGAATTTTGTTGATTCGGCTTATGCCGTATGTCCGCTTATTGACGCACAGAAGGGGAATGTATATGTATCCGTGTATTCGTGGCGGCAGGGCAAGCTATATGAAGATGAAGCCGTTACGATTATGGCGGCAGCGGATGTTGTTAACCGCGTATCTGAAGGAAATCAAAAGGTTGTGTTTTGCGGTGACGGAGCCTCTAAGTTTGCCGATTTGATTGCATCCGGCGGAGACAAGTGTTTGCTTGCTCGACCGCACCAAATTATTCCCAGAGCCGGAGCTTTGGCAGTAGCGGCACAGGAACGTTTTGACAAGGGCGATACGGATGATTGCATGACCTTGACACCGGCTTATAAGCGGCGTAGTGAGGCGGAAGTTCTCTGGGAGAAACGGCACGGTGATCCAATATGTCCGTAATTGTTCGTAAAGCCGTACGGACCGACGACAAGGGAATTTTTGAAGTGGAACAGGATTCTTTTTCCATTCCCTGGTCGTTACAGGCTGTGCAACGGGAATTGGAGTCCGAACGGGCTCTTTACTATGTACTGGAGCAAGAAGACGGTACGATCGTCGGGTATGCCGGGTTGTGGCAGGTTCTTGATGAAGGGCAGATTACCAATATTGCCTTGCGCAAGGAATTTCGTCACCAAGGGTACGGCGAATTGCTGGTGCGTGTTTTGATGGAAGCCGCATGGGAAGCAGGTTGTACTGAAATATTTTTGGAAGTGCGCATTTCCAATCAGGGAGCCATTCACTTATATCGAAAATTGGGCTACGAGGTATTAAGTGTACGAAAGCATTATTATTCCGACCCCGTAGAAGATGCCTATGTTATGGATTGTAAAAAAGAAGCCTACCCTTGGGTACGCTGATGAAGGATAGAGATAATGTATACATTAGCTTTGGAAACGAGTTGTGATGAAACATCCGTGGCCGTCATTGAAGACGGGCGTCGGATTTTATCCAATATTATATCTACTCAAGTGCCGATTCATCGTAAGTTCGGCGGCGTCGTGCCGGAAATCGCTTCACGACAGCATATTGAATATGTTATGCCTGTTGTAAAAGAAGCGTTGGAAGAGGCCGAAATCACATTGAACGATGTCGACCATATCGGGGTAACCTACGGCCCCGGTCTGGTAGGGGCCCTTCTGGTCGGGGTGGCTACGGCGAAGGCCTTGAGCTTTGCCGCCGATAAACCCTTGGTAGGGGTTAATCATATGGAAGGGCATATATTTGCCAATTTTCTCAGTCATACAGAATTGGAACCGCCCTTTTTGGCCCTTGTCGTGTCGGGCGGTCATACTCAGCTTGTAAAGGTGCTTGGGTATAACCGATTTGAGCTCATGGGACAGACGCGGGATGATGCAGCGGGAGAGGCGTTTGATAAGATTGCCCGCGTCATGGGGTATCCCTATCCGGGAGGTCCGCAAATTGATAAACTGGCAG
>ENA-OWND01000885-OWND01000885.1-metagenome-genome-assembly--contig:-NODE-885-length-19520-cov-5.706293_pt1 | contig 19520 bp, 15 predicted proteins | sample MGYA00245342_ERZ651119 | MGnify/ENA primary metagenome ERZ651119 (study PRJEB26857, sample SAMEA4031756) | metagenome | biome: human; feature: oral; material: saliva | place: Philippines | collected 2014... | reverse complement strand
GGCTCTTGCCGTTCAGTCTGCTCTCACGAGCATTCCACAACTTCGGGTCGCACGAGAGTTTACAACTGAATTGGGCGATGGTTCGTCCATAGGTTATACGCCCCATTATTGGAGCTTGCCCCGACTTGTCCAATCCGCTCTTTTTGAGGTAGAGCAACACCTTGAATTTGTCTGTTTGCATACGCTTCTTTTTTATGGGCAAAGTTACCCGTTACCGAAGCGTTTTCAGCTACGCAAAACATTGTGGTACAAAGCGTAAGCACCGAAACGACAGAAAGGTGAGTTACCGAACACTCTTCTGTCGGTTACCTTCTCCTGCCTCCTCGTTACCAATAGGAGAATGGACTAACGATTTGGTAACGGAACTTCTGCACAAATCCACATCTTCTGCACTTTACCCCTCTGTGCAAACCACCGAGACATAGTGCAAACCCCTCTCATTTCCATTCACTTACCTTCAATCCTCTCCCTAAGACCCTTTCCCCTAATAGTTGCTTATGGAACTTTTCGCCAAAACTAATATTGGATTTCGTTGAAACCACTAGTAGATTTTTCTGAAACCACTAGTAGTTTTCGCTGAAACCACTAGTAGTTTTTTTCTGAAACTAATATTAGATTCGACGTACTGAAAAATTAAGTCTTATCAAAGCACACTTGGTACGGCTTTGACCGCTCTACTTTTCATTCCACGAGCGATTAACGCAACTCTTCTTCGATCACACGGAACTCGGTACGACGGTTCAGTTGGTCGCAGACTGACTGCTGCTCCTCGGTCAAAGGTGCTACGAATTCCTCGGTGAGCACATCGCCTTCCTTCAGGAAATCGTGCCGTTCGGCAATTTTGGCTGTCACCGTCTTGGGGACAGACTTACCGTAGCCTTTCCACGTAAGCCTGTCGGCCGCTATGCCACGACTCGTGAGGTAATCCACCACGGATTTGGCTCTGCGGTCAGATAGTCCGAGGTTGTATGCATCGGGACCTTTCCTGTCGGCATGCGAACCCAATTCGATCCGAATATCCGGATTGTCCGTGAGGATACAAATCAGTTCGTCCAAGCTCTTCATGCTTTCGGGGCGAAGAGTGGCTTTATCGAAATCATATAAAATATTTTGCAAGCCCTCGGCTTTCTCACGCGATGCAAGGAAAAAGTCCACATAGTAGGTCTCACTCTGCTTGGCGGTATCGGTCTTGAGTTCTACGTACTGATTCAAATAACCCGATGCTCCGGCAAGCATTACATAGCGAGTATCGCCCTGCACGCTCATCTTATAGGAGCCATCGTCACGAGTAGTCACGAATCCCTGTCCTACGGGGCCGCGTTCGCCTACGATCCTGACAGTGGCTCCGGCTATGGGATTTTCTTCTCTGTCCATCACATAACCTTGAATCTCGGTGTAGATAGCCGGCAGTTCGAAATGGAAGAGGTGCGGCCATCCGCGTGCATCGCCTCGGTTGGAACAAAATACACCTTTGACTCCGTTGTCCGGCAAAGCTCCTTCTTTGTTTTTGCCTTTAGGCTCCACAGCCAAGCCGAAATCATCGGCAGAGGAATTGACCGGTTGTCCCATATTGACTACATGCCATCGGCCGGTAGAGTCCAGCGTGGCTTTGAAAATATCCAGTCCTCCCAGACCGGCGTGTCCGTCCGAAGCGAAGAAAAGGGTACTATCCCCATCTATGAAGGGAAACATTTCGTCCCCCGGCGTATTGATGTCAGGCCCCAAATTCTCCGGTGAACCATAAGAACGATCCGACACCTTGACACGATAAATATCCTTGCCGCCATAGCTACCGCCTATATTGCTGACGAAATACAGGTAATCGCCGGATGCCGACATAGAGGGATGAGCAGCCATACGGAGCGAATCGCGCATAATGTCCACGAGCGAACCGTTGCTCCAACCGCCTTCTCCGCTCCGAGCAGCGGAATAGATCTGTACCGTACGGTCGTAATCGGCCCCTTGCTGCGCCAACGTATAATATATGGTACTACCATCGGGCGTGATCGTTGGCACGCCTTCATCCCATGGAGTATTGATTCCTCCGGACACGCTATCGGGACGTCCCCATCGTCCTTGTGCATCTCGTTTGATGATATAAATGTCGTTGGGTTTCAGTCCCGTTATGCTGCTATTATCCAAACCGTCGTCTTTGCTTCTGCTCGATGTGAAATAGAGAGCCGAAGCATCGGGTGCATAGGCCGGGCCGAAGTCGCCCCGTGCCGAATTCCACTCGGCAGCTCGCCGTATCCGGTAACGTGTAGGATATTCCTTTTGCTGGCGGGCAAAGAGACACCCCTCCAAACCGATAGCTGCAAAATAACTTTTCGGATAAGCTTCCAGATATCCACGGAAGAGTGCCTCGGCTTCCTTATAGTTACCTCCTTGCTGATAAGTCTGTGCCAAACGGAGCAGTACCACAGAATCCGGATACCCGTAGCGTCTGGCATTCAGATAGCCACGCAAAGCTTTGGCTTGTCTGCCGGCGGCACGATAGTTTTCACCGGATCGGAAAGCCGTATAAGCTTTCATCTCCACCTGCTTTCGTCGGGTACGCCTGTATAATGTATTGTACATATCGGCAGCCTTGGTATACTCTTGGCGATCATGTGCCTTCTCCGCATCTTTCAACTTCACGCTCTTGCAGGCAGCAAAAGCAAGGCATACCAACAGGATAAGAAAAGGATAATGGATTTTATGATGTCCGCTGTACATATTAAGAAGAAAAGGGATAGGCTATGGGATATGAATCAGTTTGTGCATCTGTATGCTCAGACGCCAAGCAGGAAAAGCCTTGACGAACTCGACGCAGCGAGTGATGGCAGAAGGATCGGGCTCCATGGCATCGTCTCCCGCGAAGATGGGGCTGACAAGATAATGCTGAGCAGTGGGCAATTCGTCGATCGGTGGAGGTAGAGGAGTATCGGATCCTAACGGGAAGCGAAACTCCCCCACTCCATCAGGGAAGTTTTCTTTCAGTTTTCCTATGGCTCCGGTCTTGGGACTACAGGAAATATAGTCTATACCTTTGGGTACGGGGCGAGTTCCGTTGGTCTCTATAGCTTGATAGTAACCAAGCCTGTGAAAATAAGCCGTAGCTTCTTCTGTAAGTTGCAGAGTCGGTTCTCCACCTGTCCAAATGAGAAAGCGTGTGGGATAATGTTCGATACTGCGGGCAATCTCCTCCAATGACATTTTTTTCCCTTGGGCAAAATCGGTATCACAATATGGACATGCCAAATTGCAGCCTGCGAGTCTGACAAAGACAGCAGCTCGTCCGGTATTGGCTCCTTCACCCTGAAGGCTGTGAAAGATTTCGTTTACGAGCATTGCTCCGTATTATCCTGTATTATAATGTATAGGAGGCCGAGCACTTACGAGTCTCGTCCACCCGACAACCGATCAGCGTTACTCCCGTGCCGGCCAACTGCATCGGCCCTACCACTTCTGTCAGATAAACAGCCATATTCTCCGCGGTGGGATTGAACGGTACTGCAACCAGATCGTCCGGCACAGTGGCACGCAAAGCAGGAAGCAACGGATCCTGCTCCCATAGCATCATCTTGTGATCCCAATGATCTTCAAGCCACTGACATAGCAACTCTTTGATTACGCCGAAATCGACTACACGCCCGATCGAATCAAGAGCCGGTGCACTGCAAATAAAGTGGATACGATAGTTGTGTCCATGCAGATGTCTGCACTTGTGATCGTGCCCCACTACGCGGTGTCCCATGCTAATGTCGTGATAACGTTCGGCTGTAATCATATATTGTCAAAGCTAAGTTTCTGCTGTTCAAAGGTAATCAAATAATCCCCTGCTTCATGTATTCGGCTGTTCGGGTCTCGTCTGAAAAACATTTTTGTAATTTTTTGAAACACTCTTCAGATACACATTTTCAGGTGAAAATTATCTGTTTTTGCTCTTGCACTCGTAAGTGATTGAAATAATGGCTATTAACAGTTTTTCATGCGTGATTTGTCCAAATTGCACCTTAATTCGTTAGTTTTTTTGTACACAAATGCGTGATTTGTCCAAGAAAATGCGTGATTTGTCCAAGTCTTTTCCTTAATATATCCCTTCATTTGTGTGACTCTTAAAGTGTAAGAGCCTAAAGTCACAGTTTTAATCAATCTAAAATTTTTCAATTATGGAAAAGAAATTAGTACCGCAATCCATTTCAAAAGAAAGATTGCAGAAGTTAGAAGCACAAGCAACTCTTACTCCTCAACAAGAGGAAGCAAAAGCCCGTAAAATCGAAAGGGAGGAAGCCAGGCTGAAAGAACTGAACATTCCTATCGAATCTAAAAAATCCAAAGATCGCAGCCCTGTAGGCATGATCAATCCATATGCACTTACTGAAGTCATTTTAGAGAGACCATTGGATTGGAGCAACCCACGGACTACCGATATAGTAGAACGTGTGTTGGGTTCAAGCATGCAAGATCTATCCAAAGGCGATTCTGTATTAGGAGCCGGAAGAGACCGGAATGCTGAAGTCAAAATCGTGGATTCAGCTTTGACTAATGGCAAAAGAGGGCAGGACAGTCTGGAGAGAATCTATGAATCGCTAAACGATTATGACATGCCTCCCGAAGGAAAAGAAGAAGCTGCCCCAAAGGCAAAAAAAGCAGCCAAAAAACTCGACATCGACGACCTCAGAGAGCAAGCACTGTCATCCACTACTATCACAAAGGAGATCAGCAAAATCATCCTTCCGACAAAAAATTTAAGAGATGATTGCAATACAGTACATCAGTACAGAGAAGTCGGTTTCCAGAGCAATGGAGCACATAACCTGTGGGATACAGTAGTCCAAGGAGTCGCTGCGGATAGTTACTTGCTTGCAGCTTTGTCGGCTATAGCTTGGGTATGGCCCGCTCTATTGAATATGGATGTGGACATCCTGTCGGGTCTAGATGAATGGCGACTCTATCGCTGGTTTATAGGGCGTCCCGGACAGGAAAATCCACGTCCATCAGGATCAGGCAAATCCACCAATGAAATTCTTCAGCTAGGATATTACAAAGTTCCGATCTTTGCAAGGAGCCGCTATTGGTTCAACGGAGAATACTGGCCGGCCCTTTTCGAGCAAGCGTATGCCAATTGGAAATTCCCTAATGATTCCAAATTCAACGCAATCGTACAGATTGCAGGTGGCTATCCTGACGAAGCACTTTGCGAGCTGAGTGGAGACAGTTGGTTTACCAGCAGTTATCACATGCTTTCTTCTTTTACAGATCAGACATTGCTGAATTTTATGGAAAACAGGTGCGAGAATTGGAAGACGAAAATACCGATGGTTATTGCAACCCCATACAACGCTTCTCTAATGTTCGGAATTCTAGAAAACCAGGCCTATACAGTTTTGGGATATACAGTTTCCAATGGAGCCTATTACCTGATTATCCGCAATCCATGGGGAACATATGAGCCAACAGGAGATGGAGTGCTAAGTAAAAGAGATTGGGTTATCCACTTCGATAATATGAAGTACTTCAATCTATCCAAAAACGATGGCATTTTCGCACTCCGACTTGACAAAGTGCGAGAGAACTTCTGGTACATCGGATATATGTATTGATATCAGATTATATTATACGGTTTGAGAACGATGGAGGCTGCCCGGTAGAGCGGGCAGCCTCTTCTTTTTTCTGTACACGTCAGGCAACAGACTCTAACCATGGATCTATCTGCCCAATTCCGAATCGACAAAGCTCCATGTTATAGGATCGACAAGATTCTTCCATCATATCGCATCCCCACCGATGAGAGTTTCATCCGAGAGCTTAGGAGCTTTTCGCGGAATAGCTTAAAGTACTTGGCTGAATAGTTATAACTATTTCGTCGAATAGTTAAAACTATTTCACCGGATAGTTATAACTATTTTGCAGAATAGTTATAACTATTTCTCCGAATAGTTCAAAGTATTTGGCGGAAAGCTTAATAGCTTTCTGTGAAAAGCTGATTAGCGTGTATTTCTTTTCGGTCAATGAGCGAAAGAGAAACAAGGGAATACTAAAGAAGATTTAATTTGATTACTCCAGCCTCGACAATCGGTTGGGCTGGAGTATTTCTATGCTTTTACCATCCACACGGATGATACCCTCTTCCTCAAGCTGAGAGAGACTGCGTGCCAGTGATTGCCTGTTCACGCCAAATCGATCGGAAAGTTCTTTCCATGAAGATTCGACAACAATCCGATTGCTACCATCCTTCGTATAATGCTGAAACAGGTAGTCTCCGATCTTGCCCTGCAAACTTCGCAAGCTGAGCTGATGAATTTTCTTCATCAGGAAAGCACTGATATCGGAAATCATGCCTATGAAATTCTCCATCAGAGTAGGATACTTATGCATCATCCCTTTGAACTCTTCTTTCCCGATGCGGAAAAGAACACTGTCCTCATTAGCAAACAGGGTAACGGGTAAAATATTCTCCGAAGCAAAAAGAAGGGCCGGAGCCAAGATGCGTCCGACCGCCAAAGTATCTATCAGAATCTGCTTGCCGGAAGGCCCCACCATCTCAGCACGAATCTCACCTACACCCACGATTCGCAGGTCTTGGAGCTTGTCTCCACCGATAGCATATAGCTCTTCGGCTTTCAGCCGTTCCACTCTGTATGAACAACTCTCAAGCAGGGCTAAGAGCTCATCGTCTTTCATACCGACAGAGAGTCCGCTGCTTTTCCAGGCTTTTAGAAGAAGATCGAATTCGGAATCCATCGCAGCATCGTTTCCTTCAGTACATATTTTTCCGCTCCCATTGGTCGATGGCATCACGGATATCACATAGTTCCTGACGGATTTCTTTCAGACGACTGATGACTTCTTCCCTGCGCGTAGTACCATCATAGTCGTTCTTGAGAGCTTGCTTCGTGCCTGCAAGTGTGAGTCCTTTTTCCTTGGTGAGGTGGTGGATGAGCCGCACCATTTCGATGTCCTTGGCTGTATAGCGACGTGTGCCGCCGTCGGAAGTACGTGGCTTTAATGCCGGAAACTCCTTCTCCCAAAAACGCAGAGTGGAATCCGGCAGATCGAACATCCGCGCCACTTCGCTGATGGAATAAAATAATTTTCCCTGTTTTTGCTTTTTCATTTTTCAAGCCATACGGAAACAAACTCTGATCATCTGAGGATCAGGGCAAACTTAAAAAATTCTTTCAAGCAAAGTCTTTCTTTCGAGTCGGAGAAACGGCAAATACCGAGAACCAAAATGCCAACAAATAGGCACCTCGAACGAAGATCAGAGGGGATTCGACTGCCATTGTCAGGAGGATAGCAGGTAGGAAAAGGAGGAAATCATATCGGCGATCGCGATAGGCAAAATAAAACAAACCGCCTACGAATACAACCAAAACAACCATCCCGGGAATACCAAGCTGCATACCATCGGCCAGAAGCTGGTTGTGCGGATGCTTCAACAAAATATCCGTATCGATCTGCGCCTGCAATATATTGTCCATAGTGCCTAACCGAATACCTGTCCATGGATGCCGATTGATAGCATCCATGGCTATATCACGCATCTGCATGCGCTCTCCGTCCGCAAAAAAACGATGAGACAAGAGGCCGTTGAAGATAAAACCGCCTACGATGATAAGCATGAAAGAGGTGAACAAAAGTTTTTTCTTCTGAGATAGGAAAAAGGCTCGCACCAAAAAAAAGAACATGATCGACAAGGGAATGAAGAGCATGGCCAAGCGGCTTTGGGTAATGAAAGCAAAGCATGACAAGGCAACCAAACCATAGATCATTTCCACCGTAGATACCGTTTGCTCCCGATAGAAATACTGACGTACGGCGACTGCCATAAAAATAGCGAATATGCCCAAGAAGATATAAGTGGGATGGGCAAAATGCGTCCAATGGAGCATACAGAAACTCGATGCCAATGTCGGAATATGAGTCTTCAGATAGAATTTATCAAAAGAAAACGGAGACAAAATGGATTGGCCATAGTACTGATTCAGAAGCAAAGAGACAACAATGATGCAGGATAAGTACACCAATACAAGGCGGAAAGAAAAAGAAAGAAATACGCCCCATTCCGTTCTTGTCGGACGCCAACAGCACAAAGCCAACGGCAAAGCCAATAAGGGAAGTCGCTGCTTAAGTGTATGCAGAGCGTCTTTAGTCTCTACAGCTCCGATAAGCCCCGTCATCTGAAACAGATAGTAAGCTACCAATAGAACAAGAATACCTACCGGCAGATAGAATTTCTTTTGAGCAATAGCATACACATAGGAAATACCACAGAAAAGCCATATCGCTCCGATGGCAAAGCCCAGCAGTTGGCCTACCGCAGCTACAACAAAGGAGATAACCAGCAGCTTGCGGAAGGTAGTAGAATCTGTTAGAAAGACCGTTCTGACGCCCGTAGCAACAGTCATTCCACCCATAACGATGACAAAAATCCACACGAAGAAAGGTGGCATGGCCTTTTTCGGGTCGAAAACCTGCCAGTCTTTCACCAATGGATATAATAAGGACAAGACTACGATACCGAGTATGAGAAAAACAACGTTCATATTCTGCCGCAATAAGCGGACGAACCGAACCGAAAACGTTTCAGACATGATAGTGTTTGAAATAATTGATGAAGAAAAATAGCCGACCTCTATCGGGAAGATAAACCAAGTTTGTCGCTCAAATAACGGATACGCTTTTCAGCCTTTTCTCTCTCTCCCATGAGAGTAGTACGATAGCTGTACATTTGTGACAGACGAGCGGTCTCAGACAAGGATTTCACACCGGTCTTCGATACTTGGAATGTATGCATCGCTTTGCCTCCGGCCATCAAATCTATCCGAAGAGCATGTCCCTCGGAATCGGCCTGAATAAAAAGCTCACCCATTTTTACCGTCTCTTCGACAGGATAGGTCACTATTTCGTAATGCAACCCCAAATCGGCAAATCGATAGTTAAGTGCAGCATCATAGGGAATGTCGCAAGTCTGTAGCATGGACTTGGTCTGCATATCCGTCACTCGGATAGCAGTATGATTGATAGCCTTGGCTCCGGCATAAACACTCAGCACAATGAGATTGCCAAGCGTGTCCGTACTGCAACGCAAACGAGTATGTTCCTGACAGGAAGCCTCACCGAAACCCGAGAGATAGAATTCAGGAGACCTTCCCTCCACAGAGGAAGTCTTACTGAAAGGATGGGACATGCTGTCGATCCGACCGGAGAGAACAAGCAAAGCACTATCGGCGAAGGCGAGATTGCGTTCGCATTCTTTGTACTCGGCCTGCCGGCTAAGAGACAAAGCCTCCTTACGAGCCACTGTATCGGTGGAGTAATGACGATGGAGACTGTCTGCCAAAATCCGAACTCCGGAATAATCGGCATGCTCGTATGCCTCGTGCATCAATGCAAGCAACTGCCCCGCTCCCGACTTTGTATCCTGCTTACAGCCAATAGAGTGCAATAAGAGGAGAAAAAGTAAGAAGGGGAGAAAAATTCGTCTCATCATACCAATATATCTGCTAAATGCTATACTCATCTCTCTCACATACGATCAAAAAACGGAGAAGTGTACATAGCGTTTGGGATTGGCTTTGAGGTCGCGCAATAGTGCATCCGCACTCGAAGCCATACTATCCAGTCGCATGTAGAGCGATTTGTCGTTTAAGAGCATCCCGAGCGAACCGTTGGAATTGCGAATTTGATCGGAAAAGCTTCGAAGATTCTCTGATGTAGCCTGTAATTCGGCCATCAGAGCCTCCAGTTTCAACTGTTTCAATTCTTCCGAAAGCATTGCCACATTATCCGTAATGGTACGTGTATTGGCCATGACGGCAGGCAATTGCGTCCCGATGGACTTATCCAAAGAAGCAGTCAAACGATTTAGCCGCTGAGCCGTTGCTGCCATATTCTCCATCATTACGGCCAAATTGGGATTATTGACCATATTCGCCAGGCCGACAATGACTGAATCCACCTTCGGCATCATGTTCACGACAGAAGGAACGATCTTATTCGAAGTTACCGACATAATATCATCGGGAGTTTCAGACCGAATGGTATCCCCGGGATTCAGGTATCCATCCCGAGGATCGCCTTGTATGATGCGAAGCTCCGCTCCACTCAAAGCTGTCTGGTGAATGGCCAGATGGCTACCTTTGGGCATACGATATTCGGACTCGAGGTCAATACCCACAACGATAGAACGACCATTCTTATAGTCGAAGCTAAGAGACTTTACCACTCCTACCTTATAGCCATTGACCAATACGGGACTGGCAATGTTGACGTTCTTCACTTCAGGGAAAGCGGCGTAATACACATTCGCCCGTTTGAAAACGTTGAATCCTTTCAGGTAGTTCAGGCCGAAGTACAGCAGAAAAAGAGCAATGAGAGTCAATGCTCCGATCTTTGTAGTCTTACTTATTCTCATTTCTTTTATTGTTACCTCTAAGTAATGCTTTCCGACAATTTCAATATATCTCTCTCACACGTTTGCCCGCTTCATAAACCACGATATAAGCATCAGGGAAACTTTTCCTGACTTTTTTCCGAAGGTGACGAGCCTCATCCTCGCTGGAAACCGCTCCTGTAAGATAAAAGAATCGACCGCCTCGTTGTTCAATGACCACCTTGTAACCTTTCAATCGCTTATCGCCATTTTTGAGCTTCGTCGTGGAAGACAGGATCTGTATTTTATAGGTTTTCTTCGCGGAATGAGCACCCTCATCCGGCTTTACAGCATGCCCCTTTGGAGCTATACTTTCCTTGCCGTCAGACATATCTGCCACCGAAGAAATACCATTGTCTTCTGGTTCGACTTCAACCTTATCCTCTTCCTCAGCAGCTTGTGGTGCGGGCTCGGACACCTTACCGGAACGTCTGTCATAATCCTCTTTGTATCGGGCAAATCCTTGGGCGATAGCCGAAGCCAATTCGTCACGCCCGACTTCCGACCCCAAATAACGAGCCTCCGCCGGATTGCTTATAAAGCCCAGCTCGACGAGAACGCTCGGCATGGCAGAAAACACGAGTACAGCCAAATTGCCGAGCTTCACCCCCCTATCATGACGCCCCTTGGCCACAAATCCTTTTTGGATCTGTTGGGCCAGTTTGATGCTCTGATCCTGATACGTATTCTGCATCAGTTCGAACATGATATAACTCTCGGACGAACGGGGGTCAAACCCTTTATAAACGGTCCTATAGTCTTTCTCCATCAATATGACGGCATTCTCACGCTGGACTACCGCCATATTTTTACTGTTACGTTCATGTCCCATTACATAGGTCTCGGTACCATAGCCTCCATGACCTCGCTCTTGCGAATTGACATGAATACTGATAAAAAGGTCGGCATTGTTTTTATTGGCATATTCGGCACGTCCCATCAGGGTAACGAAGAAATCCTTCTCACGGGTATAAAGCACTTTCACATCCGGATGCTTGCTCTTGATCAGTCGTCCCACACGCAAAGCCACGGCCAAATTGATGTCTTTCTCTCGTAAACCATTACCGACTGCCCCCGAATCATGTCCTCCGTGTCCGGCATCGATAACCACGGTAAACGCGCGATTCCGTTGGCCCTCCAGAGGCAAACATACGATCAGAAGGAGAGCTGTCATCCAGAGCAACAGATAGTGGGTATGGTTTTTCCTTGACATGAACTTTATTATCCCTTAAATGGATACAAAAATAAGGATTATCCGCAACAAACGAAGGCAATAAAAACTGCGATTTTCCTTTCAGCCCTTTAGAAATCCGGAACGGAACCAAGGTGTTGAAAAGATTAGGAACAGTAAAAAAAGACTGCACCGACTTCTCATACCAAGCTGAGAGAATCGGTGCAATGCTTTTCGAGCCTCTTGTCGGATTCGAACCAACGACCCCGAGATTACAAATCACGTGCTCTGGCCAACTGAGCTAAAGAGGCGGATGGGTAAGCTGGCTATATCGCGCCGCTACGACCTAATACCCTTGCTGCGATCAAGCCCTGGGGGAATCAAAGGGAGCATGCCGTATAGGACTTACCCAGGCGCAAAAGTAGTAATAATTCCATAACGACCAAATAATCGGACGGAAATAATCCGATTCTTTTTTCCTGACAGTGAAAATTCTTCTGGAAACAAATAGTCCCTGAGCCGACCGAAGTGGAGAAGATTTGCGATGTGAAATTCGATTCCCCATGGTTGATGGTTTTTACTATATTTGCCGGCCAAGAATGCTCCTATCGAGAGTATAAAACTCTTTGCTAAAAGTGCTTATAGGATTGATATAGAACGATATTGACAAACAGTTTACGACCAAATAACAATGAATATGCCACATATACTCCCCGGCTCATCAGGCCGGTTCCATCCCGCCCGTATCCGTCATACCGCCCCGCCTTGTTCGGACAAAGCAAGAATATCCCTATGACAAATAAAGAGGAATAACGCTTCCATAGCCTCCTCAAAGAGTCAAGGCACCCATCGAGTTCCCTATAGAACTGGTGGGTGCCTTTGTTTTATCACCTCCCGAATCGGCCTTTTTCAGCCTGCGATTTATATATAAATCATTTTACGATCTATATATTTATTGAAAACGATTTATATACAAATCGAAAACGATCTATATATTTATCGTAAATGATTTGTATATAAATCGTTATCTTCTTTTCCAAAAGTCATGTTTCTACCTGAAAAACTTCCTTTTCTTGCCTTTTTGACTTCGAAATCGTCTTCCTTTCAGGTGCTTATTTGGAATCATTCCAAACTCATCTTCGTTGTTGAAAACTTTTTTGGTACGTATTTTTCAGTCTGTCAATGACCGGAATAGTCAGGGAAGAAAGTGGAAACGATCTTGTAGGAGCAACTCTGCCTCCGGATACCTCAATGCAGGTAAAATAGCACAGAAGAGCCTGCAGTTTGACGGATTCTTCGATAAAATAAGCACCTTTGTCATACTGAAAACGTTGTGCCACAGGCCAACAGACCGAACACTTCGGTAATAATAGAAGTTATAGAAGCATGAATTTATTCTCGAATCTTCTGTTTCGCTTCGATGTACGCCGTCTGTCCGAAGATACGCTCAAAGCTATCTATTCTTTGGAAGAAGACGGTCTGCCCGTCAATGCAGACCGACTGGCAGCCCTGACCGGGCTGAAGATAAGCAACCAACAGTATATACTCGATCTGCTGCACAAACAAGGCTACTGCCTGCCTCCGGACTCGCATCTGACCGAAAGCGGACGGAAATATGCGCTCAAGGTGATTCGCCGCCACAGGCTTTTGGAAAAGTATCTGTCCGAACACTCCGGCTATGAACCCAGCGAATGGCATACACAAGCCTGCAAGGAGGAGCACTATCTGTCCGATGAAGAGCAGGAGCGGATAGCAGTCCGCCTGGGCAATCCGCTTTTCGACCCGCATGGCGATCCGATCCCGACGGAAGAGGGCGAAGTGCAATCCGTGGAAGGAGTACATGCCGACGAACTGCCGGACGACTCGTATGTGAGAGTGATCCACATCGAAGATGAGCCTGCCGACCTGTATCGGCAGATAGAAACCATCGGTTTCTTCCGCGGTGCCGTATTTCATCTTCTGCGTACCGATACGGATGGAGTGCACCTTTCTTTCGAGGGGGAGCAGTTCTTGTTACCACAGGAGGCTGCACATAATCTGACCGTAATGCCTTGTACGGACAAAAGCATGATAGATTTGGCACAGAAGACCGTCAAGCTCACTACACTTCGTCAGGGCGAAGAAGCTACGATAGCCGGCATCAGCAAGGCCTGTCGGGGGGCCAATCGTAGACGGCTATTGGACTTAGGATTTGTACGCGGTAGCCGAATCGCCATAGATCTGACTAGCCCCTTGGGCAATCCGACAGCTTATGTGGTCAGAGGAACGGCCATCGCCCTGCGACGCGATCAAGCTCGTTATATCCTTATATACGGGTAAAAGACCTAAACGCTCAGACCAACTTCGAATCGAATGATGAAAAAGAGTGCTGCCACCTCTTCAGCCTGCAACGGCTGCCCCGCACACAGCGGAAATAAACTCCGGCGCATGGGCACCGATGCGGAGCGATACGACTTTACCATCGCCCTTGCCGGCAATCCCAATACGGGCAAGAGTACGGTATTCAATGCTCTGACCGGGCTCAAACAACATACGGGCAACTGGCCTGGGAAAACGGTAGAGAAAGCCGAAGGTGCATTCTCGTATGCCGGCTCTTCATACAAGATAGTGGATCTTCCGGGCACCTATTCTCTCCTTTCTACTTCCGAGGATGAGGAGATCGCTCGCGACTTCATTCTCTTCGGCAAGCCCGATGTTACCCTCATCGTGGCAGATGCTACCCGACTGGAGCGGAATATGAATTTGATCCTGCAAATCCTCGAAATAACGGATCGTGCCGTCCTATGTGCCAATCTAATGGACGAAGCCGAACGGAACGGCGTGGAGATCGACCTGAGAGGTCTCTCGCGCAGGCTGGGCATCCCTGTCGTAGGAGCCAGTGCACGTTCGGGAGAGGGCATATCCGATCTCCTGTCGGCCCTGTCCGAGGTGGCCCAAGGGATATATCGCTGTACTCCGCATCGGCTGACAAGTATCGGTACTGAAATAGATACGCGGATCGATTCTTTGGCCGAATCCATCCGGCTCTTTCATCCCGATACGCCCAATAGCAGATGGTTGGCCCTTCGCCTTACGGAGGGAGATCGACGGGTGGAGAATATCCTCTATGCCGACAACGAAGCTCCGGCAGAGAAGCTGAAAAGAGAGGTGGACGAGTTTCGCCGCAACTTCGGCGAAGACCTGCATGACCAACTCTCCGAAGCACTCTATTCCGATGCCGGAAAAATCTGCCAAGAGGTGATCACTCAGGCCAACAAACGCGGGAGAACTCCACTGGACATCAAGATAGATCGTATCGTTACGAGCCGGAAGTGGGGTTTTCCCATCATGTTGCTCATGTTAGCCTTGGTACTGTGGATTACCATTGTAGGCTCCAACTATCCGTCCCAGTGGTTAAGCGACAGTCTTGTAGGTATTCTCCATCCTTTGCTGAAGACACGGACTACGGGTTTCCTGCCGGATTGGTTGAGCGGATTTCTCATCGATGGCGTCTACTTGGCTACGGCTTGGGTCGTAAGCGTGATGTTGCCGCCGATGGCCATTTTCTTTCCTCTATTTACATTATTGGAAGACTTCGGTTTTCTTCCGCGAGTGGCATTCAATTTGGACGAACTTTTTCGTCGTTCGGGTGCGCACGGCAAGCAGGCTCTGACCATGACGATGGGCTTCGGCTGCAATGCGGCAGCAATTATCAATACGCGCATCATCGACAGCCAAAGGGAGAGACTGATAGCTATTCTGACCAACAACTTCTCTCTGTGTAACGGGCGTTGGCCTACACAGATACTCCTTGCCACGATCTTCCTCACACCTGCCGTACCGGCCTATTTGCGTGGCGTGATCGGCATTGGGTCAGTCGTGGCCATTGCATTGCTGGGTATTGCTTTCATGTTTTTCTTCTCTTGGGTACTCTCCCGAACGCTGCTGCGAGGTCAAGTCTCCACGTTCAATCTGGAGCTTCCACCCTACCGCCCGCCACAGTTTTGGCAGACGATCTATAAATCCATCGTAGACCGTACACTCGTCGTTTTGTGGCGTGCCGTTGTCTTTGCCGCGCCGGCCGGTGCCCTTATCTGGCTCACCTGCAACATCCAAATCGGTGGAGTCGGGATAGCCGAATATCTGATCGACCTGCTGGACGGACCCGGTTGGCTGATGGGACTCAACGGTGTCATTCTGCTGGCCTATGTATTGGCCATTCCGGCCAATGAAATAGTGATACCGACGATACTGATGCTGACCGTCCTGACTACGGGAATAGATGGAGGAACCGGTGCCGGCGTCATGTTCGAAGCCGATGGCACAGCCGAAACGGCACGACTGTTCGAAGCCGGCGGTTGGACTATGCTGACAGGTATCAACCTCATGCTGTTCTGCCTACTCCACAATCCTTGCAGCACCACCCTGTTTAACATATATAAAGAGACGGGGAGCCGGAAATGGACGCTGCTGGCAGCCTTGATTCCGCTTGCCACAGGTTTCGTTGTGACCGTAGCCGTGGCCTTTGTATGGCGGTTGGTCGGAGGATAAGACCGGAAAAAACTTTCCCAAACGAATTGCGATCGAATGAATGATTTTCGCCCCAACCCTTCCCTCTTGCTGGAGACGAGCTGGGAGGTTTGCAATAAGCAGGGTGGTATATACACTGTGCTTACATCGAGGGCACATGAAATGATGAAACGCCACGACGGACGTATCATTTTCATAGGCCCCCTGCTAACGGAGCAGGAAGACTTCCCCACCGATTTTGAGAATACAGTCCCTGCCATCTTGGAGGACTGGCATCGTGATGCAGCACCCTCGCTGGACTTGCGATATGTGTGCGGCAGCTGGCGAACTCCCGGTTCTCCCCCTGTAGTACTGGTGGACTTCGAACCCCTCTATGCACAGAAAGCAACGCTCTACTATGAGATGTGGGAGCACTTCGGCATCCAAAGCGACAAGGGGTACGGCGACTATGACGAGGCCTCGCTCTTCGGCATTGCCGCAGCCCAAACGATGCACAGCCTGTGTGAATACCTCTGCCCCGAAGACCAACCGGCCATAGGTATATTCAACGAATGGATGCTCGGCATGGGACTCCTCTACAGCAAGCGGAAAACACCTCGTCTGAAAACCCTTTTCCTCACACATGCCACCACCACAGGGCGGTCTATCGCCGGCAATAACAAAGCTCTGTATGCCTACATGCCGGGCTACAACGGCGATCAAATGGCTGCCGAACTCGGTGTAGAAGCCAAACACGGGATAGAAAAAGCGGCGGCTCACCAATCGGATACCTTTGCCACGGTAAGCGAACTCACGGCCAAAGAATGCCGGCAACTGCTCGAACGCGATCCGATGGTACTGCCCAACGGATTCGAACCGAACTTCGTGCCGCAAGGAGAAGAATACGAGAGGCGGCGTGCAGAAGCGCGAAAGCGACTGCTCCACGTAGCGGAACATCTGACCGGCAAGCAACTGCCTGCCGATACCTTACTGATAGCCACGAGCGGACGGTACGAGTACAGGAACAAAGGTATCGACCTCTTCATCGATGCCGCTTCCGAGGCCGGACGATCGGGCAAACTCCGCATCCCGACTTTGGCTTTTATCCTCGTGCCGGCTTGGGCAGCCGGAGCGCGTGCCGATCTGCAATATCTACTGAATCATCCCGATCCGACGGAGTATAAAGAGAAACCCCTCCCCTATCCTTTCCTGACTCATTGGCTGCACGACATACAGGAGCAGACTATCTCGAAACGACTCGACGAATCCGCCGGCAGTGCCGGAGAGGTGTCCTTCATCTTCGTTCCTTGTTACCTGAATCGGAAGGATGGGATCTTCGGCCTCGGCTACTACGATTTGCTCATCGGTATGGACCTGACCGTCTTTCCCTCCTACTATGAACCGTGGGGATATACACCGCTGGAAAGCATCGCTTTCGGTATTCCGACGGTGACGACCGACCTTTCGGGCTTCGGCCTTTGGGCTATGCAGGAGCGCGGTAGTCGGGACGACTTCAGTACGGGCGTAGCCGTCATCAAGCGTACCGACGACAATTATGGAGAAGCCGTACAAGCCATCGCCGACCTACTATATCGTTGGCCGGCCGAAAGTACAGACCGAACAGCCTGCCGGCTGGCAGCCATGCAAACGGCATCCCATGCAGAGTGGCGTTTGTTTTACGACCGATATGAAGAAGCATACTCTGAATTGCTCAGTCGAGATTGAAGACAACCGATAATGAAAAAAACGCATCTTTGTAGTCCATTCCACGAACAAACAGCTATTATAAAACAATGATATTGAACATACTGCTTCTAATCATCGGATTGGCTTTAGTCGTTGGCGGAGCCAATTTTCTCACCGATGGCGCAGCCTCCATAGCCAAGCGATTTCGACTATCGGATTTGGTCATCGGCCTTACCGTACTGGCCTTCGGCACATCGGCTCCCGAACTCACCGTCAGTCTGATGGCAGCCCTGAAAGGAAGTGCCGATATAGCTATCGGCAACGTCATCGGGAGCAATATCTTCAACATTCTGGCCATCGTTGGCATTACGGCTCTGATCATGCCGCTGACCATGTCGAACAGTACGATTCGTATCGAAATCCCCCTAACCATTCTCTCCTCCGCGGTCTTGTTTTTCATGGCCAACGACCGCCTCTTCGACATGGCCGGAGAGAATGTGATCACCCGTACCGAAGGTTTCGTATTACTGGCTTTCTTCCTGATATTTCTATTCTACACTTTCAATATGTCCAAAGGGGAAGAATCCCCCGGGCAAGTGAGGCAGTTTGCCCTACCCCTATCCATAATAATGGTAATAGGCGGTCTGGTAGCTCTCGTCTTCGGAGGCGATCTGTTCGTGGATAATGCAGCTATGCTTGCCGGACGCATGGGAGTAAGCGAATCGGTTGTCGCCATCACCATCGTAGCAGGAGGAACTTCCTTGCCCGAATTGGTCACCACCTTAGTGGCTGCCATCAAGAAGCGTCCGGGCATGGCCATCGGCAATATCGTAGGCAGCAACCTCTTCAACATCCTGCTCATCCTCGGAGTCAGTTCGTCCATCAGCCCCATACGGATCCAAGGTATTACGGTCGTGGACTATGGGATTTTCATTCTATCGGCAATCCTGCTCTACGTTTTCGGCCTTTTCTTCGGAGACAAAACGATCAAACGCTTCGAAGGCAGCATCCTCTTATCGCTCTTCATATGCTATACGGTCTATTTGGTCATGACCGCCTAAAGAAAGCCATACGGGGAAAAATGCGCAAGAAAAGGCTCGACGCCATTCGCCGGCATATTCTGCGGAGCGAAATCTCCACCCAAGAGGAGCTGCAAACGGCCTTGATGTCCGAAAGCATTTCCGTATCGCAGGCCACACTTTCACGCGATCTGGAAATCCTCGGCATAGAAAAATCGACCTCGCCTTCAGGGAAAAAAGTGTACATCCTGCCTCGAGACAATCGTCCACCCTCCTCTCGCGGTGAACTTCGTATCGGACGCACCGAAGGGTTTATCGGGCCGGTCAATACGGGAGAGATGCTTCTGCTCAATACGGCTGAGGGCCATGCAGCCCGTATCGCATCGGAAATAGAGGAGCTGTCTGCGCCCGAAGTGGCGGACGTATTCTTCGGCCCGACGCACATCGTTGTCATCGGGCAGAAAGGAACCACACGTCAGGCTTTACTCTGCGCCATTGCTCCGGCCATTCCCGAAGTCCTCCGCTGAAAACCGACACACCTCCTTACGTCAAACCTTACCAAACTTCCTACAGAGACCTTTGCAAAATAAGGAGGTGGAGGGAAGAGGAGTTCTTGGCATAAAAGGAGCGAGGGAAAGGGGTGGCAGTAAGGAGTGAAAGTAGTTGTAAATCCCCCTTTGAGGAGCTACTTGCACGAGCTCCTCAAGGGTGGTTATGCCTTATCCTACGGATGAGG
>ENA-OWND01000884-OWND01000884.1-metagenome-genome-assembly--contig:-NODE-884-length-19527-cov-8.221498_pt1 | contig 19527 bp, 11 predicted proteins | sample MGYA00245342_ERZ651119 | MGnify/ENA primary metagenome ERZ651119 (study PRJEB26857, sample SAMEA4031756) | metagenome | biome: human; feature: oral; material: saliva | place: Philippines | collected 2014... | reverse complement strand
CATGAAGGTAATAACAAATCTAAGCAAATGCGGTCTAATGACCGATTCGGGTTTAACCCTTATGTCAGTTCGAAATAAAAATGCCGGAGCATCCAAACCCGGTTTACTCCGGAATGAGTGGAAAAGAGTTAATCGTAGCAGGAAAATATAATTACAAAAAATAAGTTTATTCTGCACACAAAAGGTATGAGCAAGAGAAAGAATCTACAAAATACGAACCTGCAAAGTAAAAAAAAACGAAGATCATATTCCACTGTAGCTCAACGTATTACAAAGACCGCAAAGAGAGTTTTCTAAAAAGGGTGCTTTTAGCGTCAAGAAACAACGGTTTTAGGCGTAAGAAACGGCGGTTCTTGGATGTAGAACCGACGGAATTAGAAAAGCAAAAAGACGGAACAAGAAAAGCAAACCATAGCGACGGATGATTTATTTTTACATTTGAACCTATTGGTGTCTGGTAAACAAATTATAGCGATGAATCAAATAGGATGAAAACGCGAGGAGCATGAATTTATCAAGCTGAAGAAATCCTCAAGGAAACAATCAATCAAGCCAACGCTGGCGTAATTGACCCTGCGCTGAGGCGGAACGTGATAAATCACGCCCCTACGCCTGCCGAATTGCCTGTTTCCCTGAGGATTTCTTCAGCTTGATAAATTCATGCTCCTTCGACGGTTGACGCGTTTGTTTTACTTGCAAGGCGGAACGTGATAAATCACGCCCCCACGCTTACCAGTTAGGGATAAATCATTCTTTAACCCGAATCGGTCATTAGACCGCATTTGCTTAGATTTGTTATTACCTTCATGCTTCCTGCCTGCTTTAGTCCGCTTGCCGGCATCTGCGCTGTCATTACATCTCGACGTAGCCCGCTACGCCTTCGATGAAACGCCAGCACATCTGCTCAACAATCGAACAAAATCAGGCAAGGACTCTAATGACCGATTCGGGTTTAAAGAAAAACTTATCCCTAACCGGAATATAAATAAGTTGTTTCAAATTGCCGCTGCAATTACTGTATTCTGACGCGCTTTTCTTCAGTGCGGAACTTCTTCACTGTGACAGGTTCTTTCTTCTCTGCCTTACCTGAAACGACAGTGATTGCGACGCGGTTCTCGTCGTTCTCAGCGAAAGGCTGGACAGTATCGCCCTTCCACTCTACAGTAATCATGTCGGCAGAAACGCCGGCATCCTTCAGTGCGTCGGCTACGGCTACAGCGCGTTCCTCAGAATATTTCATGTTGAGCTTGGCGTTACCGGTGCCTTTGTCGGCATAACCGGTGACAACAACCTTCACGTCCTTGTGACTCTTCACGAAGTCGACAATCTCCTTAATGATTCTCTCGCTGACCGGATCAGCCTTACGAATCTGATAGTGAATGTCGCGGCGCAGTTCTTCTGCCACCTCAGCAGTCTTATACTCTGTGTCGTTATACCATACGGTGTCTACGCGAGTCTCCCATACCTCTTCTGGCACGACCTTCTCCTTCTTTACCGTCTTCACGCCGAACTTATAAGTAAGACCTACGAAAGCAGCAACCTGCCAGTCGCAGCGGTCGTTGAACTTATAGTTAAACTGGTCATTCTTGTAGTTGGCATCAGCCTCGAGAGATATAGCGAAGTTCTTTGAGAGGTTCACCTCAATACCTGTTCCTAAGCGTCCGTTGAAAGAAGAGTGCTTATTGCCGCACTGTTCCTGCCCCATATAGTAGTTGCCGGCATTTGACATGGCGATAATCTTGTTGAACTCGCCAGTGCCCCATGTATAGTTCACACCGAAGCCGAGAACGCCATACCAGTTGAAAGCACGACCAGTGCGGTTAGGATTTAACAGATTAGATAAGTTGACAAGCAGATCAATATCGCCCGTTATATCCTTGAAGCCATACTTCCGGTCGGCAGAAAGGAACGCGTAACGGTCAGCCTTAAAGCCGGAATTAATCTTATACCCCTGAACATGTAAGCGTGCACCTATCTTATCGTTGAAATACCGACCGAAAGAAAGGGCATACTGAGGAGTTACAAGATCCATGAACTTGTAGTGCGTCAGTGTAGCTTGCGCGCCACCTTGAACAGTGATGAAGTTGTGACCGGCAGAGTAGTCGACCTCTTCCTGTGCCTGTGCTCCTGCAGGCACTCCAAGAAGGAGTGCTGCTGAAGCTGCTATTATCATTAACTTTTTCATATTCGATTAAATATTATTATTCTACAGTAGCATAGATGTTATTGTTTGTCGTACGACAAGGATAGAGCTTAATCTTGCTGCCAACGACAGAGATGTTGTTACCACCTACTGTAAGATTATTCAGTTCACCACCAAAGTTTATCTTCCAGTCAGGGTCAGTCTTTCCATTAGCACGGAACTTCCAGCCTGCAGCTGTAACAGCGGCAGTTGCCTCATAGCAGAACGCAGCTTCATTCCATGTCATCTCAACACCTTCGTTCCATCCTGTGAAATCGCCGGTCACACCCATGTAATCAATCTTTGTTGCAGTGAAGGTCTTCTTTATGACAGAGAACTCTACCTTATAAACACCGGTACCTGCTGTAGCATTGATGTTATTGTCGCTTGCGAATGCCTCCATAGGACCGTTGAAAGTCTCGATGTCAGACTGACCGTAGCAAGTATCCCAGTTGCCATACTCCTTAAGGAATTTGAATGTGTTGCCATACGACTCCTCCTTACAGTAGATATAACCACCGTACGTACCTGTGGCAGCATCCTCAAGGGCGAGTTTCTGAGAGACACCCGTTGCTGTGTTGTTCCATCCGTTGGCAGTACCTACATAGTAGATGTATGGTTGGAAAGATATCGGCTCGATAGAGTAAGTATAGTCCATCATGTTGATAGTAATCTTGAGGAACTTAGGACCTTCAGGCACACATAAAGAATGGTCGCCTCCGAGTTCGGCACGCGTCTTCAATCCGCCCTTCAGGTCAGTGCTCTCACCTGTAGTACCAAACAGTTTGTTCCAATCGCCAGGAATAGCCTCAAGCGCCTCGTCGTCGCCGATAGCAAACCATGTGTCGCCGGTGGCAGCAGCAGGAATGGTGATTGTGAATACAGGATCGTCATAAACGCTCTTAGAACTATGTTCGAACTTCTGTGCCTTGCTCTTAGCCGAAGCCTCCCAATCGAGCGAGCCACCGACAACGTAATAATTCTCAGAGATATGAGGAGCCAACAGCTTAACATTTACATTGAAAGCCTCTGACTGAGCAGTCTTGACACTTGACTTCCCGTTAGAAATCCACTGGTCGACGGTAGCCTTTATCTCGCGCACATCAGGAGCCTTACCGTAAATATCCTCTACATATTTCTTCAGTTCGGCAACCGACATATTACCCTTAGCATCAACATCATAGGCAGCATTGCCCAGATTGATTTTATAAGCAACCTTGTTGTAAGCGGCATTAGATGCTGTAGGTGCTGTAATCTTGCAAACCTGCACAAACTCCGCAGCCGACACAGCCTCGTCAGCATAATCAATCAGTCCCACCGCAGCAACGCTACCATTGCCGAATGACACAACAGCAGGCTGGTCGTTGTGCTGAGGATTGGTCCAATCGGTGTAGTCCTCAGTGCAGGCTACCATAGAGGTAGCGAGCACGAGAGCAGAAAATATATATTTTTTCATATTCGTCTTTTATTATTGCAATGAAACAATACTGTAGGCACCGGTGATATCATTGAAAGAAATGCACCATTTGCCGGCAGGAACCTCAATGTTTTTTCCGTTATTCGTACCAATACCTGTAGGGAATGTTGTTGAACCCCAGTTAGTATCCCATGAGCCGGCAATCTTGAACTTCATGGAAGTGCCCGTCGTCTCGAGGACATAGTACCAAGCATGATTCTCCACACCCACGGTGTTGTAAGGCGACATAGGCTGATCCGCCCAATCGTTGAACGCACCGGTTATCTGGATTACTCCATAGTCGGTTACCGCACCTTCGTACTTCTCCATCTTACCGGTCAGTTTCTCTGTGTCGACAGTGACCTTATAATACCCATTCTCAGGTGCAACGATATGACCGCCATCTTTTTTACCATCACGGTATTTTATTACGCCATACTTGCCACTATCACCCGTCAGTCCGAAGTCCCAATTGAAGTCAGTGCGCTGAATCTTGAAACCGGCAACGGATGATTCATTCCCATCAGTGTTATCGAATGTGCCAGTGAGGAAGTAGTTGATATACTCAAGCTCGCCTGTACCGGTCTTCTTATCGTATGCGAAGCCGTCTTTGAGGAACATCGGGAGAGCACTCTCGCCAACAACCTGCCCCCATTTACCACCAAACATATTGCCGACAAGATACCACATTACAGGAGTAGCATCCTTAAGCTCAACATAGTAAGGCTTAGCATTGAATGCAACCACGTTAGAGTAGACCACGTTATGCTCCTTGAGAGCCTGGTCTACGACAGCAGCCTTCAGACGCAGAGAAACTTTCTCTACAGCAAGATCGACACCTTCGGCATAAGCATTGAGTTTCTGAAGAGCCTTTGCCACTTCAGCAGCATTTATATCTGCAGTGCAGACTTTAGAACTTTCGTCGAGAGTGATATAATCGGCGCCGGTGTTATCCTCTGCCGTTGCAAGGAACTCCTTTGTGAACTTGGCAGTTGTTGAAAGCTGAACATAATAAGTTGCGACAACAGGAGCATTCTTTGTTGTATATTCCGGTTGAGACCATGTGATGCTGATACCATCAGACTTTTCAAGGTCTACAACTCCATTGCCAACCTCAGGATTGTTCAACACAAACGAAGAAGGCTGAATGAGCGTTGGGTTAGAGTCAAGATCTTTCTCACAAGATGTCATTGCGAATGTGCCGGCAAGCAGCATCATTGCATAAGAAAATATCTTTTTCATTATTCTATTACCTTATTAGATTAATAATCAGGATTCTGCTTTAGGTTTGGATTTGCATTCACATCCTCATCAGGGAGTGCGAAGATATTACGTGTCTCAGGAACACCTACACCCGACAGTGTGCCACCCTTCCAGTCCCAAACATACTCTGCGCTTGTGAACAGTCCGTAACGAACAAGGTCGGTACGACGGAAGCCTTCATAATAAAGCTCGCGTGAACGCTCGTCGAGGATGTCTCTGAGAGAGTACTGTGCACGGACTACAGCATGAGCACGCTTGCGGATAGCATCGATATAAGCTTTACCTACAGCAGATGTATTCCCACCATTGATGCGGGCATCAGCCTCGGCAGCGATGAGATAAGCCTCAGCCGAACGCATGAGGAAGAAGTCGGTATCGATGAACTGTGAGTTCTTGCCGGCAGCACCTGTTGAGTAAGTGTTGCGGAACTTTGCAACAGCATAACCGGAAGTATATTCTGTAGGTGTTGACACAACGAGTTCGCGGTCCTTTCCGAAGAGGAGGGCACGGTCGTCGCCTGCCATCTCAACCATCTCGCTGACACCCACATGAGGAGCGTTACCGTTAGGGAAGAACTTAGCAACGAACTGTGAGCGAGCGCGGTTGCCTGCCCAGAACTCAATAGTGTTGTAATTCTTTTCAACATCCATATCAGCCTTCCAGCAAGATGCCATAAGGAAGAGAGTAGTACCCCAAGAGGTTGTGGTCTTTCCGTCCTGCATCAATGGGAGGATAGCCTCTACGGATGCACCAGACTCACCATTGTCGCCCATGAACAGCATCTGATAAGCCGACCAGCCATTAGCACCTGCGGTGAAAAGCTTGTGAGGACCGTTGATCACCTTTTCTGCATATTCCTTAGCTTCTGCCCAACGTTCGGTGCCGGTGTAAACCTTTGCATTTAGATACATACGTGCAAGAAGAAGGTTTGCTGCATCCCTGTCTGCACGACCATAACCATCGTCAGAACTCTTGCGAGCCTTTGGCTCAAGGAGGTTAGGAGAAATCGCCTTCACCTCGTCTTCAATCCATTTGAACAGGTCGGCACGCTTGATCTGCCGTGGAGACTCTGCTGAAAGGCGCGTTGTGAAAGGCACATTTCCGAAGCAGTCCATCAGATAGTAATAGTAGAGAGAACGAAGTAAACGCACCTCTGCCTCGCGGGTAGCATTCACCCCGGCACATACCTCAAGATAATGATTACAGTAGCTGACACCAGCGTAAAGACGATAATAGAAACCACGTAGCATCGGATGAGAAGCATCGAATGACGAGAAGTTGAATGCAGGAATACCCGTATCGCCCCATGCACATATAGCCTCATCTGTCGTCAGCTCATTAGCATTCCACAGCTGACGCACGAAACCCGTAGTACCACCGTCGAGACCATCAATATCGCAGTCGCCGTTGGCACCACCTTGACCGGCAAGAGCCATATTGGCATAGCACTTGGTATAGAGAGCAGGCTCATCGACTGTCATGATTGTACTTGGATCTTCTGGAGTAATATCAAGGAAATCGCATGATGCCATTCCTAAGGAAAGTAACATTGCTGCTACTATAGCGATATTCTTTTTATATATGAAGTTCATAGTTATATACCTTTTTATTATTAGAAGTTTATGTTCACACCCATCTGAAGAGTGAATGGACGTGGGTAAGCATTGCTGTCTATACCACTGCCGACTTCAGGGTCGAGACCCGAATATTTCGTGAAAGTGCAGACATTCGTTGCAGCAAGATACAAACGTCCGGAGAGTCCGTTATAGCTGCCACCCTTGAACCAGTTGCTGAAAGAGTAACCGAGTGTTACGTTGTCAAGCTTCAGGAAACTTGCATTTTCTACGAAATGATCGGAAGTGATACACTCGTATGTCTGCCAGTTGTTCTCGATAGATTTAGGAGTAGCATTCTGCAGATATGAGAATGAAGAGTCATAACGCTTAGCAACATTGCGGAATCCTGCCTCTACGTTGTTGAACACATAGTTGTCGAAACTTGCGCGGAAAGAGAAGCCGAAGTCCCATTTTCTATACTGCAGACGAGAGCTCAGACCTGCGATGTATGGAGCTGCAGGGCTCTTGTAGAAGTAACGATCAGCATCGGTAATCTTACCATCAGAGTTGCGGTCAACATACACGCCCTCGACAGGCTTGCCAGCCTCATCGTAGACCTGCTGGAAAACATAGAATGAATTTGCAGGACGACCTACGGCATGTGCCTGAGCCTTCTGGTCAGTTGTGCCGGGAATAGCACCTGTTGTGACAACAGCCGACTCGCCTGTAAGCTCGGTAATCTTATTCTTGTTGTATGTGAAGTTTGCAGAAACCTCCCACTGCCAGTCTTTTGTCTGAACAGGGCGAACTGTCAGAGAAGCCTCAACACCGCGGTTCTCGAGTGAACCGATGTTTGAAAGAACCTGATTCTTGAAGTTTGAACCTGCACTTACTGTAGAAATATTCAGAAGGTCGGTGGTCTTGCGATAGTAGTAATCAACACTCGCACTTACGCGATTGCGGAATAATGCGATGTCAAGACCGATGTTTGAAGTTGTTGTTGTCTCCCACTTGATTTTGCTGTTGTAAGCATCCGGACGATAGAGAAGACCGGAGTCATTTACACCTTTTAAAGGATAACGACCGTCGGTGTTGTTCACATTGACATTGTATGATGCAAGGTATGCGAAGTTAGAGATACCGTCCTGCTGACCGGTCTTACCCCATCCGATACGAAGTTTCAGGTCGTCGAGCCATGTAGCATTGCGTAGGAAAGCCTCTTCGTTGATCTTCCATGCCAGTGCTACTGATGGGAAGTAACCCCAACGGTTGTCCTTGCTGAAACGAGAAGAACCGTCGGCACGGAATGTAGCAGTGAGCATGTAGCGGTCGAATGCTGTGTAGTTGAAACGAGCAAAATAAGACTGCAGACGGCTTGGCTGCTTCCATGAGCCTACGGAGTTGCCTGTAGGAAGAGTACCATTTGCTATCTCCTGACGAATCTGAGCCTCTGACTTGCCGACGTTCAGAGTTGGCTGATAGTAGAAGCTGTCGCCCCAGTACTTTTTGTCAGACATCTCATAACCAACCATGAGGTTGATATGCTGTGTCTTCGCAAAGTCCTTCATATATTGAGCGTAAGCACTACCTACGAGGTTGTACTTCTTCTCAAGCGAGTAACCCGTGTTGCCATAATAGAAGTTTGTTGGACCCCAGGTGGAGTAGTCTGTATCCTGACGACCATTAGCCCAGTTGCCTGAAAGATTAGCATGAAGGTGAAGATCCTCAAAACCATGAATAGCATAGTCAATCTCAACGTTAGCGATATAGTCGAATGAGTTTGCACGGTCATTCTTCTCATAAAGCTGTGCTACAGGATTGTCGACAGCGTTGCGGTTAGCAATGAGTGGGTAATTAGTATTGCCAAGTGAAGTGCCGTCGTCTGTCCATGTAAAATAACCGTGGAAGTTATTGAACTTTGCATTTGTATCATGAACTGAATGCGTAGGATCCATTCTTGTAGCAGAAGAAATAGCATCAGTATTAGCATAACGGTTGTGTGCATACATGAACTTACCGTTGATGTTGAACTTCAGGTGATCCTGAAGCAAAGAAGGATTGAGGCTGACACTTGCAGTTGTACGCTGGAAGTTAGAAGTCTTAAGAATACCGTTCTGGTCGGTGTAGCCCACACTGATACGGTAAGGCATATTCTTCGCGCCACCCTGTATAGTGACATTGTGGTCAGCACTTACAGCCGGACGATAAATCTCTTCCTGCCAGTTGGTATCTGCCTGACCGAGAAGATTCCAAGCACCAGAGCCCTCGCCATAATAGTTCTTTATGAAGTTGCGATACTCTGTAGCGTTAAGAACATCAACGGTTTTCTTCTTTACAGAATAGGAGATATTGCCGGAATAAGAAACCTGTAGTTTCATTCCCTTGCGACCCTTCTTTGTTGTGATGATGATAACACCATTAGAACCGCGCGAACCATAAATAGCTGTTGCAGAAGCATCCTTAAGAACCGTGAACGATTCAATATCGTTAGGGTTTACCATAGAAAGAGGATTAGAAAGACCCTTTACGCCCTGATTGTCCATAGCAAGACCATCAATGACAATAAGCGGATCGTTAGAAGCGTTCAGTGAAGAACCGCCACGAATACGAATAGATGCGCCCGTACCGGGAGCACCACCATCTGTTGTAACGTTTACACCGGCAATCTTACCCTGCATCATATCCTGAGCATTGGTAATCAGACCGTGATTCTTGTCGTCAGGTTTAATTGCCGTAACCGAACCGGTAAGGTCGTTCTTCTTAGCAACGCCATAACCTATTACAACAATCTCATTAAGAGACTTTGCAGCCTCTTCCTTTAGGAGAACCTCTACATTAGGCGCAGCTGCTACCGTCACCGTCTCATAACCGATGTAGGCAATAGAGAGAGTAGCACCCTGATTAGCTTGGATAGTAAAGTTTCCATCGAAGTCAGTCACAACGCCACCGTCCTGTCCTATAATACGCACAGTAGCACCAATAATGTCTTCGCCGGAACCATCCTTAACATGGCCATTCACAGTAATCTGCTGTGCAAAGGCACCTGTTGAAAGAATGAGACCAAAAATGAAGGTCAACATTCTCAGAGGCAAAAAATTTACCTGCTTCATCATGTCTTGAATTTAAATGTTATTATATAGTTAATTTGTAATTTAGGTACAATGTGGACTCTTCCACCGGTGCAAAGGTAGTCTGTATTCCGTAAACTGATATATTTTTTTGAGCAAAAACAATAAATTCAATGCGTAATCGTTTGCATATTAAAAGTTGATATAAAACAAACGAAAATGAATTGTTGAATGAGATTTAGTGTAATTTTGCATAACAAAGATATCTATTATGGCTAACGAAGAAACATCAATCACGATGAAAGATATTGCCCGGGCGATAGGCGTTTCTGTAGCAACAGTATCACGTGCCTTGAAAGACAACCCTCGCATAAGCAAGGAGAAAAAGGAGCAGATTAAGGCTTTTGCAAAAGCCCATGACTTCACTCCCAACATCCTTGCCGAAAGTCTTCGTACGTTGAAGACACGCCCGACAAAGACAATTGGTGTTATCATTCCAGAGTATACCCACTACTATTTCTCGTCTATCCTTAGCGGTATCGACGAAGAGGCATCAAAAAGGGGTTATTCAATCATGGTGGCGCAGAGTGGTGAGACGTATGAGCGCGAAGTAGAGATATGTAAGAAGTTTTACGAGAACAAAGTCTGCGGTGTAATCGTATCGCAGGCGAAGGATACAAAGAAGTACGACCATTTCGAGAGACTCATCTCGGCAGGCATACCTCTTATATTTTACGACCGCACATGTACGGGAGTAAATACCAGCCGCGTAGTAGTCGACGATTACAATGGAGCGTTCAATGCCGTGCAGCATCTCATCAATACCGGGTGCCGCCGCATAGCATATTTCGGGTCGCCAAAGAACCTTGAGATTTCCAAAAACCGTTATAACGGTTACCGCGATGCGTTACTTCACAACAGTCTGAAAGTTGAGAAAGAATTTATCTTCGAATGCGACAACAGGACGGATGCAGAGAAAGTGGTAATGGATATTCTTGACAAGGAAATAATCCCCGACGCATTCTTCGCTGTCAACGACGAGACTGCAATCGGCATACTGAACACGGCAAAACACATGGGATACAGAATACCGCAGGACATATCAATATGCGGTTTCACCAATTCGGATTATGCCACGGCTTGCGATCCTCCGCTTACCACCGTAGAACAGCGTGGTGTGGAGATAGGACGTGAGGCAGCATTGATTCTCATTGGCAAGACAGAAGGGACATTGCCAAAAGACTCTACGGAGAAACGCATTGTAAAGACACGCCTTATAACACGTCAAAGTACAAGATAGAATAATAAAACAACAATATTACGATGAAACAAAAACCTGACATGAATTTCTGGGGTCTTTGGAACCTCAGCTTTGGATTTTTCGGCGTTCAGATAGCCTACGCATTGCAGAGCGCCAACATCACACGAATATTCTCTACTCTTGGAGCAGACCCTCATTCCTTGAGCTTCTTCTGGATTCTCCCACCACTGATGGGAATGGTTGTTCAGCCTTTAGTAGGCAAGTTCTCCGACAGGACATGGTGTCGTTGGGGACGCCGCATACCATACCTGTTCATTGGAGCTGCATTTGCTGTAGCAGTGATGTGTTTGTTACCAAACGCAGGTTCTTTACATCTTGACAATACTACTCTTGTATGGGGCGTTGCCTCTGCCACAATGATATTCGGTCTTACCATGCTTATGTTTCTCGACACAAGCATAAACATGTCAATGCAGCCATTCAAGATGTTGGTAGGCGACATGGTAAATGAAAAACAGAAAAAGAAGGCTTATTCAATACAGTCATTCCTCTGTAATGCAGGTTCTGTCGTAGGATTCGTATTTCCTGCCCTGCTGACATGGATGTCGGTGAGCAACACAGCAGAAAAGGGAATTGTGCCCGACTCTGTGATATATTCTTTCTATATCGGTGCCGTCATACTTATATTATGTGTGATATATACAGTTATAAAGGTGAAGGAATGGGATCCGCAGACCTATGCCGAATATAACGAGAGCGAAGAGGCTAAGACTGAATCAAAGGACGACGAACCTGGAATGATTGCCCTTCTGTCAAAGGCTCCTGCCGCTTTCTGGCAGATCGGACTGGTACAGTTCTTCTGCTGGGCTGCATTCCTTTTTATGTGGACCTATGCCAACGGCACCGTAGCAGCCAATGTCTTCGATACTCCGGTAATAGACGGTTTGCTCGACTCTGCTTCAGAGCAGTATCAGAATGCCGGCAACTTCCTTGGCAAGATTATGGCAGTACAGGCGATAGCCGCAGTGCTCTGGGCTATTGTCATTCCTAACATAAAAAACACAAAGTTCGGCTACTCGCTATCACTCGTCATTGGTGCATCCGGATTCATATCAATGTATTTCTTCCGTAGTGAAGCTGGGTTCTGGATCAGCGAGATTCTCATTGGCTGTGCTTGGGCTGCAGCACTTGCCTATCCTTTCACGCTCCTCACAAATGCCATTCAGGGTAAGGGGCACATGGGAACATACCTCGGACTGTTCAATGGCACAATATGCCTGCCACAGATTGTTGCTGCAATAAGCGGTGGCTTCATTCTCCACACATTGCCTATGGCTGCCAACGGCGCACCAAACGAACCTATGATGATGGTTATCGGCGGAATATTCCTCCTCTGCGGTGCTGTCAGCGTATTTGCTATTAAAGAGAAATAAATCAAACTTATGAAACTCAACTTCAACATAAACTATCAGACTGTATATGGAGAACAGCTCGTGCTCAATATACAAGAAAACGGCAAGAACATTCAATACCGCATGAATACTGCCGACGGTGAACGCTGGACATGTCATATAAACAAACAGCGCCTTGCCAATGGCACAGTGCTCGAATATTTCTATTCTGTCGACTGTGACGGCAGTCAGCAACGCCAAGAATGGCTTACCGAGCCTCACCGTCTTGAGATTAACATCGAGACTGCCAACAACTATAATATCTACGACCGCTGGATATCAATGCCTGAAGACTCATACCTCTACAGTTCCGCATTCACCGATTGTGTAAACCGCCGGCATAGCAAGCCGCTGAAGGTTTCTGCTTTCAACAAGACAGTCAGAATGAAGGTGCGTGCTCCACAGCTCCATGTAGGCGAGAGCCTCGCTGTAATAGGCAGTTGCGAGAGTCTGGGGCTATGGGACATTGCAAAGGCGGTGAAGATGACAGAACACAACTACAACGAATGGTCAGTCGACGTAGACGCATCACCATTCATGGACCAGGAGGTTGAGTTTAAGTTTGCCGTCATCAATGACAACTGGGAAATTGCTCCTGTCTGGGAGACAGGCAATAACCGCACCGTTAATGTTCCCGGAATGCTTGGTGGCGAGGTTGTGGTCTACGAGCTCGACCAGGCGTTCTTCCCTTTCTCCAACAGTCGTCTTGCCGGTACACTCGTGCCGGTGTTCTCACTTCGCAGTGAGGGCAGTTTCGGCGTAGGCGACTTCGGCGACCTAAATAAGATGGTCGACTACGTAGCATCCACCGGTCAGCGTGTGCTGCAGGTGCTCCCTATCAACGACTCTACAGTGACACATACATGGACAGACTCTTATCCATACAGCTGCATCAGCATCTTTGCCCTTCATCCGATGTATGCCGACCTGCGTCAGCTTCCTGCACTAAAGGATGCCGACGAGGCAAAGCGTTTCCATGAACTGCAGAAACAACTCAACTTGCTCAACCAGATTGACTATGAGGCAGTAAACAACGCCAAGCAAGAATACATGAAACTGCTCTTTGCACAGGAAGGTAAAGCCATGATGCAGACTGATGAGTATAAGAAATTCTTCTACGAGAGCCAGGAATGGCTCGTTCCTTACGCACAGTATTGTTATCTGCGCGACACCAATGGTACTGCCGACTTCAGCAAATGGCAAGACCACAATCAATGGGACGAGGCAGACCGCAGGGCACTCTGCAACAGCCGCTCAAAGGCTTTCCGCAACGTGGAGTTCTACTACTTCGTACAGTTCATCCTCAACATCCAGATGCAAGCTGTCCACGAGCATGCCTGCCAGAAGAACATCATACTCAAGGGCGATATTCCTATCGGTGTGAACCGCCACGGCTGTGACGTATGGATGGAACCGGGCTATTTCAACATGAACAGTCAGGCGGGTGCTCCACCTGACGGATTCTCTGTCAACGGACAGAACTGGGGGTTCCCTACTTACAATTGGGATGCGATGCTTGCCGACGGCTGCCAGTGGTGGGTGCGTCGCTTCCGCAATATGCAGAAGTTCTTCGACGCCTACCGTATAGACCACGTACTCGGCTTCTTCCGTATATGGGATATTCCTATCGAGAGTGTCCACGGACTGCTCGGTCAGTTCTCGCCTTCGCTCGGCATGAGCCGCGAGGAAATAGAAAGCTATGGACTGCGATTCCAGGAATATCACTTCACACATCCTTTCATCGCAGAGTGGATGCTCGACCGTATGTTCGACGCTGACACAAAGCAGCAGGTGAAGCACGACTTTCTCGTTCATACCCACGATGATGTATATAACCTTAAGCCGGAGTTCAACACACAGCGTAAGATAGAATCGTTCTTCGAAGGCAAGACATCGCCGGAGGCAATGGCAGTGCGCGATAGTCTATATGCTCTTGTAAGCAATGTACTCTTCATACGCGACAGAAAGGACGAGAACCTGTTCCACCCGCGTATCACTGCCCAACTGAGTTTCGTATACGAAGCATTGTGGGACAGCGACAAGGAACCGTTCAACCGTCTTTACAACGATTACTACTATCGTCGCAACAATCAGTTCTGGTATCGCGAGGCAGCAAAGAAACTGCCTAACCTCGTTCAGGCTACACGAATGCTGGTATGTGCCGAAGACCTCGGCATGGTGCCTGACTGCGTGCCTTGGATCATGGACGAGCATAAGATTCTATCGCTCGAGATTCAGTCCATGCCGAAAGACCCAAAGGTACGCTTCGGCTATCTCTCACGCAATCCTTACCGCAGCGTATCAACCATATCTACCCACGACATGCCGACACTCCGACAGTGGTGGGACGAAGACTACGAACGCACACAGGACTATTTCAACAATATGCTCCATCAGCAGGGTCCTGCACCTCATCCGATGCCGGGCTGGGTAGCACGCGAGATTGTCAGCCAGCATCTCAGTTGTCCGTCGATGCTTTGCATCATCAGTCTTCAGGACTGGATGGCTATCGATGAGAACCTGCGTCTTGCCGATGCCAACGCCGAGAGAATAAACATCCCGGCTAATCCGAAACACTATTGGCGCTATCGGATGCACATTACTCTGGAGGAGCTGATGCAGAACAACGACTTCTGCAACAACGTGCGCCAATTAGTCAACGAAACAGGCAGAGGGTAAAAACAAAAATAAAAATGAAGAAGATTATCCTATCAATATTGGCAGCTCTGCCTCTCATTGCTTCTGCACAACGCCTGTTCAACGAGATGGAGTATCTCGGCGACCGCACTGTGTTCCACCTGAACGCTCCAAAGACTCCTACCCTGCGTCTGTATTCAAAAGCCGACGCCAAGAAACCGTCGAAGACGATAAAGATGAAACGCATAGGCAAGGATCGTTGGCAAGCTTCAGTGAAGAATCTTCCACCTTATATATATTATACCTTCGACATAGGTCATGGCGAGACACCGGGTGTCTTTGCCAAGGCTGTAAGCATCAACGGTCAGCGCGGATGCACCATCGATATGCGCGACACCAATCCCGAGGGCTGGCACAACGACCGACGGTTGGCGACAGCGTCGCCCGTCGACCTTGTCATCTACGAGATGCATCACCGCGACTTCTCCATTGACGCATCGTCGGGCATTGCCAATGGCGGAAAATTCATCGCTCTTGAAGACCCGAAGGCTATACGTCACCTGAAGGCGCTGGGCATCAATGCCGTGCATATACTCCCTTCGTTCGACTTCGCCACCATTGACGAGACAACGCTCTACAAGAACGACTACAACTGGGGCTACGACCCGTTAAACTATAACGTGCCTGAAGGCTCCTACTCTACCGATCCATTCTCGCCCGTTGCACGCATCAACGAGTTCAAGCGAATGGTCATGGCGCTGCACAATGCAGGCATACGTGTCATCCTCGACGTTGTCTACAACCACTGCAACAATGTCGAGGGCAGCAACTTCCAGCGCACCTATCCAGACTATTATTACCGTATGGCAGAGACTGGCAAGGGCGTTTCCGGAGGCATCGAGCAACAAAAGGGAAATTACTCCAACGGTTCTGGCTGTGGTAATGAGACCGCATCCGAAAAACCTCTTATGCGTGAGTTCATGCTCGAATCGCTGCTCTACTGGGTGAACGAATATCATATCGACGGCTTCCGTTTCGATCTGATGGGCATCCACGACATAGAGACGATGAACTATATCCGCGACGAGCTGAACAAGGTCGACCCTTCTATCTTCATCTACGGCGAGGGTTGGAGCGCCGGACAGTGTGCCTATCCTGCAGAACTGCTCGCAACAAAGGACAAGACTTACAAGCTCAATGGCATAGCAGCCTTCTCCGACGACCTGCGCGACGCACTGCGGGGTCCATTCAACGACAACAAGCAGGCAGCGTTTCTCGGCGGTGTGGCAGGACATGAGGATATGGTGAAGTTTGGCATCGTTGGTGCTATCAGCCATCCTGATATAAACACCGACAGGAAGCCTTGGGCATTATCTCCTGCACAGCATATTTCTTATGTGAGTTGCCACGATGACCCATGTCTCGTCGACCGTCTGAAGATGTCTGTTCCAGGCATTACTCAAGAAGAGATAGTCCGCCTTGACCTGCTGGGACAGACAGCAGTCTTCACGTCACAGGGCGTGCCGTTCATGCTCTCAGGCGAGGAGATGCTCCGCGACAAGAAGGGCGTACACAACAGCTACAACTCTTCGGACTCAATCAACCACCTCGACTGGCATAACATCGAACGTTATCCACAGGTGTTCGACTACTACAGCCGTCTCATCCGCATGCGCCTGAACCATAAGGCATTCCGCATGGGCGATGCTGACTTAGTGCATAAGAACCTGCATTTCCTAAATACCCCCGAGTGTGTAGTGGCATGGGAACTCAACGGCAAAGCCGTAGGCGACTCATGGGAGAAGATTATCGTCGTGCTGAACAGCAACCGCACGGCACGTGAGATTAACATACCTAAGGGACGCTACACCGTCGTATGCCGTAACATCCTCATCGACGAGAACGGCATCGACAACATCGAAGACGATAAAGTAAGCGTTCCGGCACAGAGCGCGCTGATATTAAAACAATAACAAATGACACATAACATGAAACGATTATTATTGATAATATTCTCTCTATTCAGCCTGACTGCAGGCTTCGCAGCAAGCAAGAAAGTTCACATGATAGATCGTATCGAACCTGCCAACTGGTTTGCAGGCATGAAGGAGACACGTTTGCAGATAATGCTTCATGGCACAGGCATACGCGACGCCGAGGTGACTGTCGACGGTGCGGAGTTCACCACCACACGCCTCGACTCACCGAACTACCTCCTGCTCTATGTCGACCTTGCCGGAAAGAAAGCGGACAGCCTGCCTATCACACTGACGCTCGGCAAGAAGAAACAGACCATACAGTATCCTATCCTCACACGCGAGATGCCGGGCGAGGCGCGCACGGGGTTCGACAACTCCGATGTGCTTTACATGCTCATGCCCGACCGCTTTGCTCAGGGCAAGAACACAAGCACCGACGTGAAGATGAAGACAGCATATACAGTCAATCGTAACGAGCCGTCACTACGTCATGGCGGAAACCTTGCAGGCATACGCGAACATCTGGATTACTTCAAAGAACTCGGCGTGACAGCGCTATGGTTCACTCCCGTTCTGGAGAACGACTCGCCCGACAATGGCAGAATAAGCACCTATCACGGCTATGCCACTACCGACTACTACAAGATTGACCCTCGCTTCGGCAGCAACGCAGAATATCGTCAGCTTATCGACGATGCACACGCAAAAGGGCTGAAGGTTGTCATGGATATGATTTTCAACCATTGTGGCTTTGAGCACCCTTGGCTCAAGGATATACCGTCAAAGGACTGGCTCAACTGTCCGGAGTGGCTCGACGCTCCGAAAGAAGCGCCTGCTGCCGACACGCCGGGACAGTCTACTACATATTCAGGGGGAATCAACAAACTGTATCAGCAGACAAGCTACAAGCTGACCCCTACCGTCGATCCATACGCAAGCACGTTCGACCTCCACGAGGCTGTCGACGGTTGGTTCGTGCCGTCAATGCCCGACCTAAACCAGCGCAACCCACACGTGATGCGATATCTCATACAGAACTCCATATGGTGGATAGAGACAGTGGGCATCGACGGCATTCGTATGGACACCTATCCTTATGCCGACTACGACGGCATGGCTCTTTGGATGAAGACCATAAACGAGGAGTATCCTAACTATAATGTAGTAGGCGAGTCATGGGTCACAGAACCGGCATTCACTGCAGCACTGCAGAAAGACTCTAAACTATCGGAGAAAAACTCTTACCTGACATCGGTAATGGATTTTGCTTTTTTCGACCGCATCAACCGCGCAAAGAACGAACATACCGACGGCTGGTATAGTGGAATGAATCTGGTATACAACGGTTTTGTCTACGACTTCCTCTACCCTAACCCGTCGAGTGTCATGGCATTCATCGAGAACCACGACACCGACCGTTTCCTCGGCGACGGCAAGGACGTGAAGAAACTACAACAGGCACTGGCACTGCTGCTCACCGTGAACCGCATACCGCAACTCTACTACGGCACAGAGGTGCTGATGAACGGCACAAAGGCTGTTACCGACGGCAATGTCCGTTGCGATTTCCCCGGTGGCTTCCCCGGCGACAAGGAGAACAAATTCACTGCCGCAGGACGCACCGCAGAGGAAAACGCAGCCTTCAACTGGCTCTCAACGCTGCTCCATTGGCGCAAAGGCAACAAGCTAATAAGCAATGGCAGCATGACACAGTTCATTCCACACAATGGTGTATATGTCGTGGCACGCCAGCTCGACGGCAAAGCATGCCTTACCATTATCAACGGACAGGACCGTGAGGGTACTTTTGCCGTGAAACGCTATGCTGAGATTATCGGCACAGCCACCACAGCACGCGATGTCATAACCGGTGCGACAATAGACCTCACCAAAGACCTCGCACTGCCATCACGCGCAACACTGATCATCGAGTTCTAACCCAAGCAGTCAATATTTGCGTCATCCGTAGGGGCGTGATTTATCACGTTCCTCCTCTGCGTTGGTTCCATTGCGTGTCATTGGCGTGATTTATCACGTTCCGCTTCAGCGTTGGTTCCATTGCGTGAGCGCCTGCGTGATTCTTTGTTTCCAGGGAAATTGCGGAACGTGATAAATCACGCCCCTACGGCTGACGCCATTTCGCAGTATACGCAAAGGAAGCTTTAGAGAAAAATTTACCCCGGACTGGAGTAATGAATAATATTAACAAAAAGGCTATTCTAAGCATACATACATCCGATATTTGCCGGCACATTATCGTTCGTTGACGAAAAACGCTTATTTTCAGCATTACACGAAAGACGCTGATAATCACAGTGATAAATGTATTTATTGCCGACAAAAACACGAATCAGTTTCAAGAACCGCCGCTTCTTGAGTCTAAAACCACCGCTTCTTGCTGATAAAACTGCCCTTTTCAGCATCAAGAAGCACCGTTTTGTGAGATAAAAACCACGAAATTAGGTCGTTTTTAACTTTTGTCGGTTCTCGAATACGTGCTTTTATGCCATGCATACTTGGCAAATCATCATTTTTGATTTTCTATTTCGCTAAAAATCACAAAAACGATTTTTCTTTACACTGAAATTAAAAACCATCGCCGGTTTCAGCTATGGTTTTTAATCCCGAATCGGTCATTAGAGTCCTTGACTGATTTTGTTCGATTGTTGAGCAG
>ENA-OWND01000878-OWND01000878.1-metagenome-genome-assembly--contig:-NODE-878-length-19589-cov-78.515307_pt1 | contig 19589 bp, 14 predicted proteins | sample MGYA00245342_ERZ651119 | MGnify/ENA primary metagenome ERZ651119 (study PRJEB26857, sample SAMEA4031756) | metagenome | biome: human; feature: oral; material: saliva | place: Philippines | collected 2014... | reverse complement strand
TACACAACTTTATCATGAACTTGTGTTCTGCCCTTACAGCATACTGCTTCTTTGATAATAAGCCAGAGGCACTGCCGGTGTATGTGGAAAAAACAAGGCAGTTGGAACTTTTTTCATGCTAAACTTATCCCGAACTCAAGTATATTTTTAGAGAGCTTTTTATATTTAGCTTTTTGCTACTGAGCCCACCCCACTGTTCTGTCCCTTATGTTTTTATGTCATTATGTCTTTATCATTCGTATAATTCGCATCATTACGTCTTCTGTTCCCCTGTTACTTTGTCTTTTACATACTCTGTCCATTATGTCTTCCGCTCATTCTGTCTGGTTTAGAGGGTCTTTTATGTAAAGTATTTTTACGAACTTACTAATTTGTCGAGAAATAGTAAACAGAAGATTGGGTAATATCTTCCCTTTTTGTCTCGAACGTTTAAAGATTAATTTGTAACTATCAAAAATACAATAGTTTATAAGATGAAATAAAGAATACAAAGTTCAGAAAATAATAAGTTTATTTATGGAAGAAGCACAGGAAAAGAAGTGAAAGAAAGGAAGATGCGTTATAAAAACGGAGAATTTGTTTATATTTTTCATAGCAAAGTCTTATTCTTTCCCTATTCGTCGCACCTAACCTCCTAACTTGTCGACTACCCCACCCCAATAGCTACTAAAGTGTCGCACCATAGTTACTAATTTGTCGCAACCTACTTACTAATCTGTCGCCGCTAACTTACTAATTTGTCGTCGATTAGTCGTGTAACTATTTAAGGTTCAATGCCTTTGAGATACCTTACTAATATCTAATAAAGATTATATAACGATATTCTAAGTTAAGAAGAGGTGTTTTGTTTTAAGAAAATATATACTTTTTCGCTGGGGGAAGAAGATTTTAAACAAAGCTTTTGGGCGCAACCTCCCTTTTTGTCGCACATACGTTTTGGGAACGTTGCGGGCGTTTTCTGTTTCTCTGTAGGGTTGGAGGACGAGCGTTTTGAGTCGGGTTTTCATTTTCGTTTCATGGTTTTGTGGGTTTTTAGTCGGTGGTTTCGGGTAGGAATTTTTGGTGAGATTCGTGGCGGAATGGCAGTAGGTTTTGTTTCGTTTTCTTATTTTAGTTGCCGTTGTTCTTTGCTTTATTCGGTTGTTTTTTAGGCGGTTACATAGGATTCTTATAATCCTCAAATATGTTTTTATATATTTGTGTATCAGTATATTATCGGCTTTTAATTATCTCAAAGGCTGTTCTTTACTTCCTCGTGTTCAATGATTAAAGGGCGGAGATGCGTTAGGACGTTTGTATGTTTTTCTTTGTCATCAGCTTGTCGGTATTCGTATCGAATTTAGTAGGATTATTTCTTCTTTTCATTGTTCAAACTTTTCGGTTTTTATGTTCACATTTTAGGAAGGTTATTCGCTTTGAGTTTTCTCTTCTTCATGACTTTGTCGGCATCCTTTTTATAGGTTTTGGCATGAGAGTTTTTCCTCCTTTTTTGTCGCACCTAAGCTCTTTTTCGTTCTTAATCATTCTCAAAATGCTGTTTTATCGCTTAAAGATAGCGGAGACAAATAGGGAAGCTATTTTCGATACTACCCTACTCTATTTATGTGATAAAGTATTAATATTAAGGAAGTTATGGATGTTTTCTTTCTCTTTTACGTTCGAAAAGTACAAAAACTTGTCACTTTTTTGTCGCACTTTACTTTTATCAATATTCGTACTTGCAATGATAATCAGTGAGTTACGCTGTTTTATTGCGTCTTTAAAAAATATTCCCATTTTGTCGCTATATGCTCTCAAAGCAAGTTATTTTTGATTCACGACACAATTATCTTTAGTCTATTTCCACCTATTTAATCTATAAGTGCCAAATATGTTCCTATTTTGTCGAGCCTCACGAATGCTTTACATTCAGTTTTCTCTCCCTATATGTCGCACCATTCACCACACACCTGCTGAGGTTTTTTCTATTCTTGTAATGTTATAGGTCCTCCGCACATGTGGTGCTAAGCCTTCGCACCATATGTGCGTAGCGTTAGTGAGGTGAGGGGGGACTTCCAAAATTCTGAAGCTCCAAAAAAGAATTCCTGAAACATTGTGGTCTAATGACTGAATTGGGTTTATATGGCTGATAAAAGCGTAAAGGCATTGTTGCATGAACTAATGCGTCAGACAAAAAGAACTCACCGTCTTTCAAGAGTTGACGGTGAGTTTGACAATTGACTATCGCAAAAAATGTAGAATAGAATTACTTCCTGAGGTATTTAAGCATCTGCGTAATACACCGCTTCTTCTGTTCCATATTGGGATGAACATAGAGGTTGAGAGTTGTAGTGATGTTCGCATGCCCGAGCAACACGCTAACCGTCTTATAGTCACAGTTACTTTCGATGCAGCGTGTGGCGAAACTGTGGCGAAGCCCGTGATATTTCAGCCGAGGAATGTTCAAATGCTTCATTAACCGATGATAATAGTTTCGATAGGTTCGTGGCTCAGTAGGTTTTTCTTCGTTGGTCAGCACATAGAAATTAATATTTACTACTTTTTTCAGTGGTTTCACCATAGCCAAGAGTTCTTTGTTCATTGGTATCTCACGGCAAGAGTTCTTGGTCTTTGGGCTGTTGATGACTAATTCTGTGTGCCTGCGCTCACCTTCTACGACGTAGATACGCTCAATGGTACGGTTTACGGTGATTATACCGCTGTCCGTATTGATGTCCGACCATTTCAAGCCGCATACCTCACCAATCCGCAAGCCTGTGGTTAGACTAATGTAGATGCCAAGGTTGCGAAATGTAAAGTTCTGCTTGATGAAATCGAGAATCTTTTTGTGGTGTGTCACTGTCAGCACCTCCATTTCTTTATTGATTACTGTAGTTGGATACTTGATGTCCCATTCGCAATAGTTCATCCAACCGTTCTTTACTCCGAACTTCATCACCATTTTCAACACAATGAGGATGTCCTTCACCGTTTTAATGCTGAGACCAGCATTAAGTTTTTGTAGCACAAATTCTTGTACAAGTTTTTCACTAAGACTATCACAATCACCAAACGATGAAAGTATGTGATTTTCCAAAACTAACACATAAGCAGCGTATGTGGACTGCTTTACGTAGCGTTGCTTGTCTTTTTTCCAAGCCAACGAAATTTCTCTAATAGTTTTTGTTTTCATATTTAATCCTTAATATAGAAAAGGTACATAATAATTAGAGAAACGTATTAACTAATGTCCCAAATCTAAGATTTCCGGAGTTTGAGGGGGAGTGGGAGAACTGTAAGGTTTCGGAGTTATTGGACTTCTATTCAACAAACTCACTTAGTTGGGATAAATTAGAATATGGCACGAATGCTATTCAGAATCTACATTATGGTTTGATACATGTAGGATTGCCAACAATGGTTGACCTTGATAATGACAAATTGCCTAATATTGTGAGTGGTAACACTCCCAAAAACTATGAGCTTTGTCAAGAAGGGGATATTGCTTTTGCTGATGCTTCGGAAGATACGAACGAAGTTGCTAAAGCTGTTGAGTTCTATAATCTTAACGGCAAGGATGTGATTTGTGGATTGCATACTATTCATGGAAGAGACAACCAGCATAAAACCATTGTCGGATATAAAGGGTATGCCTTTTCTTCTACAGCATTTCATCAACAGATTAGAAGAATTGCACAGGGCACAAAGATATATTCAATTAACAGCAAGAACTTTTCAGAATGTTATATTGGTATTCCTTCAAAAGGAGAACAGAAGAAAATTGCCACGTTACTTCGGTTAATAGACGAGCGTATTTCTACCCAAAACAAAATCATTGACAAGTTGCAATCCCTAATCAAGGGAATAAGTAATAGACTACTCTATGCTGATAATAGTATGTCTATTCGGATTGAAGAGATGTTAATAGAACGCTCGGAAAGAACAAAGAAAAATAATCAATATGAGATTTTAAGTTCTACTGTGAATGGAATATTTTCACAACGAGACTATTTCTCTAAAGATATAGCAAGTGATAATAATGTAGGGTACAAGATTATTCATCTCCATGATATAGTACTTAGCCCCCAAAATTTATGGATGGGAAATATCAATTTCAATGACAAATTCGATATAGGAATTGTTTCACCCTCCTATAAGGTCTTTTCGATAGCAGATGGTTTTGACAAAAAATATGTTGCTGCTTTACTAAAGACGCATCATGCCTTATACAACTACATGCTGGTATCTGAACAAGGGGCAAGTATTGTTAGAAGAAATTTAAATTATGAAGCTTTTGAACAGTTAGTATTCAAAATACCCTCACTTAATAAGCAACAAGAAATAGGTCATGTTATCTCTTTATTGAAATCTCAATTAGAGAATGCTAATTTACTTATAAAAACTTACAATTCACAAAAGCAATACTTGCTCCGCCAGATGTTTATATGAACATTTGGCGGAGAAGATATTGCTTTTGTTGTTGATATTGTTTCAGAATTGTCATTTCATTCTGAAGTTTAACATCAAGCAATCTAAATATGTTTGCTATTAGTTCTTGCTCAGCAAGAGATACATCTGGTAACTTATATATGGATCTTATGACACTTGGATGTGCTTTTGTTTGATAGTCAAATACCATAAACGAATGTTGCCATAACAATATCTCGGAGACAAAGCGATAGTTATATTTTGCTTCATTTAATTGCATATAACCGCTGACATTTGTTACATTGAACTTATGTTTGTGCCGATAAAAGAAATTTCCGCCACCGTCTATAGACCAAGTTACAAGTTCGGTATTGAACATATAGGTATTGTTATATCCCATTAAACCTCCGTTTTGTACAGATGAAGAATACACTGGATAACAAAATATATCTGTATGCTCGTGCTTGGGAATAATATTGCCTCGTTTAAGACATATATCGCCGTTTGCTTCAAGTTCCGATAATAAAAACCATGAACAATTAAGGGTTCTGAATATTAGCCTTCTAACGCAGACCTTTAGTTTCTTTAATTCCTCAATGATTTTGTTTTGAGTAGAAATACGCTCGTCAAGGATGGATAACATATATCCAATTTTAACCTGTTCTTGACAACAAGGCAAAGACAGTGGCATGTCTGTAATCATTTCCTTGCGTACTGAGTCCACAGAGTTCTTTGCGCTCATCCTCTTCACTCTATTGTAAAACTTGGAAGAGAAAAAGTGAAAAAGATAATTTGCATCACACTTAAAATCGCTAAGGATATATACACGCTGATGAACACCAATCTTTCCATAAGTATGATGGAACACCTTTCCAACTCCGACACCATCACCAGCGGTTAGAATTGCTTCACCATCGAAAGTCCATGAGTTTATACGCTCTACAGTTTGAGAACGTACATAAAACGGATAAATGCCATCATCTGTTTTATCTTGCGTGTTTTTATTACCAGTGGAAGTATTGCACACATCCCCCAACCTGCATTTCTGCCACTCCCCCTCAAACTCAGGGAATCTCAGATTTGGGACATTGAGTGTCTTTTGTTCGTTATCTATCGTTGTTGTCATTTTGAATCCTTAATTTTAGTTGCCAATCATATCTCAGTTACATGCCAGTTACATAGTAGTTATATGCTCTATACCCCATAATATGAGGTTTTGAGCTAAATCTGGCACTTATTTGAACCTTCAGTTACATGGTAGTTACATGGCCTATGCCCAATATGGGATATAGTTATGCCTATTACCTCCCTCTGCATTTTCCTCTTTTATCAGTTTCGCTTCCAAAGCATCCTTGATTATCCTTGATGCCATTGGATAATTCTTATCTTCTATGCCCAAACGAGTGCGAAAAGATTGATTGTTCATCTTTTCATTGGAAACATATTTGAGACAGGCATGTTGATAACAAGCCCTCACTCTCTCAGACTTATCCAAATCTGCAAATTTCCGATAAGAGAATACCGTTGCAGTGGTTCGGCTTTCATAGAGCTGAAAACGTACTGGTGGTAACTGATACAATTCCACATAGAATATGGTCTTATCCATACCACTACCTTTTTCCTCACAAATGCCCATTCTACGCATGATGTCTGCAAGAGAATCATTTCTTGACTGATATTCATCTATGAAACGCTCCACACTGATAAGAGGTTGTCCCGGATTGGAAAATTCAATACGGTCAGAATAGATTTCAATCATCGGAAAGCCTTGTACAGAAAAATCTTGATGGATAATCATGTTTGCAGCCAATTCTCGAATGGCTATTTCCGGGTACATACGGGCATCCTTTCTTAAAGCTATGCCTATCTCCTCATTGGCAGGCAGCTGGCTGTTTATCCATGCAACCATTTCTTCAAAGCCTATGGCATAACCTTTATCGAAAGTCTGTTCACGAAAGGTCTCAATCTTATTTTTGCCCTTATAGACAATGACTCTAACCATTTTTCGCTTCAGGCCATCGAAATCAGATAGGTGCTTGGCAAACAGAATGGCCCCAAGTTCAGTAATACTGTAGCCAATCTCATCTTTCGTTATCAAATTTTCAGCTAAAAACCTATCCAAAATACCATTTGTATCTTGTGGAAGAGGTAAGTGCATCATGTCAAAATAAGTTTCTGCACTAAGGTAGGAGAAAACGTCTTGACCAGATAATCCTTTTTTCAAGACAATCTTTTCCAAAGATTTACGATCGCCTTTCCAAATCTTAGCCTCCTTTGCAGGAAAGTCCTTCAACTTGCGTGTTATTGTGCCGACTCTAACGTATGCTTCATGTAGGAAACTTACAGGGCGATTGATTGTTGCTGGAATTTTGAAGATACAGACATGACCTTTATCCTCGTAATTGAAATCGTCAATAATCTCGAAGTCTATACGAGGATTCAAGCGAGTTGATAGCCAAGATTCAAGTTCTTCGTTGCCAACCATTATTTGTTTGCCGTACAAGTCGGTGCCAACAACATCATGACTTTTATCATCAACACCGAATACAATATAGCCAAATGGCATATTACACAAATAGGAACTATTCGACAAGGCTGAGATTCTTTCTCCTATCTCTTCTTTAGAATGAAAATTGTGCTTAAACTCTAACCACTCTGTTTCTTTTGGCTTGGCTGTCAGAGCATCAATCAATTTCTTGAAATCTATATATTCCATATGACTTTATTCTCTTATAGGTTCAAGCAACATTACTAATTCAGACTCGGCAATGTCACACTTTTCAAAAAGGAATCGTAAACAGCGGAGCTTGCTTCTGTTGTCCATAGATGTCCACAAGTATTTTTGTGGAGCAATCTGTGTGCAATATCTTGTATCAGCTTGTTGGGCTGACCAAAAGAAGCCTTCAGCATCATAGAGTGTATCTACAATGTCTGTATATTGTTGTTCAACCATCTTAACCACTCGTAATAGCATTTCCTTCCATGTTGTCTCGGTATATCCGTTGCCAAAAAGACGGAAGCCTTTTAGCTGCCTGTTTGTCGGAGTGAAAGATTCCTCTTCCAGAGACACTTCATCAACAGGCTTAGGCAATGGCTTGAATGTGGTTTGTGGCAATGGATAGAGACGCAAAAATATTGCCACAATTTCATTGCTGCGATTTTGCAATTCAGTTTCAGTCCACTTCTCGCACAAAGTGACATTTTTAGTCAAGCGATACTTGGAATTTCTGTAACCTGGATATATTTCATTTCCGATTGCCTTGCCATCACGCTTTATAGCAAAAGGCTTGTTGCTAAGTTCGCTATTGATGCCTGTCAATGTCAGGTTGGCAAATGTGTGAAGGTATTTCTCTTGTATCTCTTCAAAATTATCACCAAGCATTGCTTTCCACTCTCCACTGAGTGTTTGCGGCATAATATGTTCAATAGTGGCATCCTTCTTTTTCATGTCAATAGCTACGTCATTGTATTCACCATGCACAGAATTCTCCAACCTTTCAAAGAGGAAAATTTGGAATGGCTTTAGCATGTGATAGGCATCTCGGGTCTTTATTGATTCCACAAACTGTACATCTCTTGGCAACTGATAGTTGCCATCACGACGCATAATGTGAAAAGTCAATATATCTGAATAAGAATAATCAAGTTCAATATTAGCAGAGGCATAATCTTCAAGACTTTTCAGTACATCCTTATGCAAAGCACAGAACACCTGTGTAAGTGCATTGCCAGGCATATTGCATACAATACGTCTTGCCAAATAGTTTTCCACCAAGTCAATCACTTTGTACATTTCTGCTTCTGAAAGTTCATTAGTAGAGGCATACTTCAAAAATTGAATGAAGAATACATTGGCTACGTCTGTTTCGATATTGCAGATATGACGCATTTTCTCAGAAAGTTTGGCGGTGAAGAGTTTTGCCTCCACCACTTGCTGATAGTAATGTGCATAGTCCAACATTTCAATCAATTCTTCTTTACGGTCATGCCCTTCCATGTACTTCTTCCATTCGTAATAAATATTAGACAAACGAACAGGGCGTTGCAGCTGTTGCTTGATGGTGAGATAATCGCGCAAAAATCTTGTTGGTTGGCTTTTTGTTGCAAGTTCTATCTTTTGCCAATAGTTCTTGAAACACTCCAGTTGCTCTTCTGGTGTCAAGGACATCAGAAGATAATTGCGTATCTTGTCTGCCTCTGTAAGAGCCAATCCAGTAGAGTTAAGACTTTCAAAAATGAGCTGTGCATCATCATCTTTGTCCAATTCTATTGAAATGATTTGCAAGCGTTCGATGGCATCAAGCAATTGGTCAAATGACAATAATTGTGGTCTTCTCGTCAACTTCTCATAGAAATGGTGATAATTGCGAGTAATCTTAGACTCTTCATTAAAGGAACCCTCACCATTAAAAATCTTGTCGTAGGCAATTCGGTCATTCTCAATAGGTACTAATTTAATTTTACGTTCGGCGTTACAGAACTTAGCATTCAAGAAAACCTCATAAGCTTCTTCAACTCTCTTCTTATCACTTATTTCTATAGCATCATCTTTCACTGCCTTTATTCCAGCCAAAAGAAGAAGTGAAATGGTGGTCAAACGTTGCTGTCCATCTATTACCAACCTATTGTAGCTATTATTATCGGCAGACGATGTGACGATAGAACCAAAGAAATGAGAATATCTGTTTAAGCGACTTAGCTTTACCAAGTCGCTAAGCAGCTGATCACAATTGTCTATCAACCAATCGTAATTACGCTGATAGACAGGAATTACAAATTGGATTTTATTGCCTTCTATAAATTCATATAACGGTTTTGCATAACCTTTCATACTTAGTTCCTTTCGTTTTTATTCAACCAATCCCAGCTCTTTCAGATACCCTTCAATCTCCTTGTCAAGGTCGGCACGCTTGGCTTCCAGATCCTTGATTTCCTTCATTACGGCATGGATGTCAATAGGTTCTTCCTCCTCGAAAGTATCAACATAACGAGGAATGTTGAGGTTGTAATCGTTTTCGGCTATCTCCTCCAAGGTGGCAAGGTGGCTGTATTTCTCAATCTCCTTGCGATCACGGTAGGTGTCAACAATCTTCTGTATATGCTGTGGGCGGAGCTTGTTCTGTGTCTTTATCTTCTCAAAATCCTTGCTGGCATCAATGAAGAGAATACTGTCGTCTTCCTTACGGCATTTCTTAAACACCAGAATACAGGTAGGGATGCTTGTGCCATAGAAAATGTTGGCAGGTAGACCGATGATAGCATCCACATAGTTTTTCTTCTCAATGAGGAAGCGGCGGATTACCCCCTCAGCATTTCCACGGAAGAGAACACCATGAGGAGCAACGCAAGCCATAGTTCCACCCTCGTTTAAGTGATAAAGCATGTGGAGGATGAACGCATAATCAGCTGTCTTGCGTGGAGCAAGCCGTCCTGCCTTGCTGAAACGGTCATCATTGTTGAACTTATCAGCAGCACTCCACTCTGCAGAGAACGGAGGGTTGGCAACAACTGCATCAAACTGAGTGTCACCAAAGGCATCGGCTTCGAGTGTGTCGCCATTCTCTATACGAAAGTTTCTGAATTTGATGCCATGAAGGAGCATATTCATGCGAGCAAGATTGTAGGTCGTGGGATTCTTCTCCTGTCCGAATATCTCATTAGCATGTCCTATACTTGCTGCACGGAGCAGTAAAGAGCCGCTACCGCAGGTTGGATCATAAACATTGCGAAGGCGTGCATGGCCGAGGGTTACAATTTCAGCCAAGATACGGCTTACTTCCTGCGGAGTGTAAAACTCACCAGCTTTCTTTCCTGCACCGGCAGCAAACTGGCTAATCATATACTCATAAGCATCGCCAAGAATATCAATCTCTTGTGACGCCTCTACGCCAAAATCTATGTCATCGAGGGCAAGAAGTACATTACTGACCAATGTATTTTTATCATCGGCTGTCTTTCCCAATTTAGGCGAGGCGAGGTCTATGTCTGAGAACAAACCGCCAAAGTCCTCTTCACTGTCTTGCCCCAGAGTACTATCTTCAATACGCTTCAAAGAACGCTCAAGTATCGGCAGGATATTTTCTTTCTTTTTAATACTCTCAATAACGGATGAGAACAAGAAGTTAGGTTCTATGAAATAGCCAATGTTTTCGATACATTCGGTCTTTACGCTCTCTTGTAGCTCTTCTATATCGGTATCTTTTTCCATTGCCCATAATTCTTTGAAGGTAACCTCATCATCCACTAAGGCGTCATTGGCGTGTTTCTCTATCTTCTCCGACAAATACTTGTAGAAGATAAAGCCAAGGGTGAAATACATAAAGTCGCTTGCCGACATATTGCCACGCAGTTTGTTAGCAACTTCCCAAAGTTGGTCACGCAATTTCTGTTGTAATTCTTCGCTCATATTATTGTTATTTCTTATTTTCTATTATTAAAATATCTCTCAATGCCACTTTGTATGATTGAGATTTTGTTATGTTATCAAATGGAAATTCTGACTTGCTGTGGATATGTGAAACATCAATTATACAATTCCATGTAGAAAATGTAGGTGCTTCTTCACTGGGGTCTAAGCATAAGATTTTCATAATTGCACCATTCTTATCACAAAATTCGTAGCCAACAGCAAGCATGGCGTGAGCTCCATCAGTAAACACAGTTGATATTATAACCGGTTTGTCCTCATCAAGCGTATCTGCAATGAGACCAATAAGTTTCTCCTTGTCTCGTGGGTTTCTCCTTCTGACTCTTATCCCGAAACTTTGCTCGTTAATTTCTTTTCTAAGAGTTGAATAGGAATAGCCAGACCTTACCATTCCTTGCTCATCAAGAAAATGGCTTAAAAATTTTCCTTTGGGTGTTCTTCTGTCAGGCTTGTTGAATATATCCAAGTCTTCCTCGGTGACAGCACCAATGCACAACAGCGCCATAGACAAGGAATAAACAGCGCAAGCCCCATCCATATGTCCTTGACGTCTATGTAATATAACATATTTACCATTTGCATCCTTGACAAGTACACCTTTAGGACTTATCCGTATTGAATCTATTACTTTTATTGAACTCATATATGTTTTTAATTATTCCCAACTGAATGTTCGTATGATAGATTGCAAGCGGTCAAGTATCCTTGTCAATGTTTTGCGTTTTTTTATTAATCCTAAATGCTTTTCTTTCAACGCCTCTTGTATGATTTCTGGTTGTTCCTTTTGCAAGTAGTCATATTCAGACAAGTAATGATTGAGAACCGTTACATCCAAACCCTCTTCTTTTGCAAGTTTATCTACTGCGTTGTTCCGCTCAGTCGTGATGTAATTGTTCAATCGTTCTTCAAGGTCGCTTGTACCGTCAAACTTCTGTTTGCGTGCCATAAAGTTATCTCGGTCATCATCGACGTTCTGCTGTATAAAGCCATCAATCAGTTTTGCCTTGTTACGTAACTCAGCATCTTTAATCATCGTATCAATAATATACGTACGTTTTTCCTTATAGTCTGCGCTGTAAGGATTAAGATCAGCGATCAGTTCAAGTATGTAAGTTACATTGATAATATCACTATGCAACAATTCTAAACAGAAATCAATATCATCAATACCTGACTCTGTTGAGGTTTCCGTGGACTCTGTATCTTCGTCAGGCGTTTGATTTTCTTCTGAAGGCTTACTGCCACCAGCAAATGTATCGTAAATATCAAGGTATTTGCTTCGGAAGTCCATAAATTGCTGCTCTGTCATACCAAGATCTGCAGCATCTTCTTCAAATTCATCGTAAACCTGAATCTCTGCATGTTTCTTAATGACATCACGGAATGCGAGGATAAACTGCTTTTTATCTTTCTCGCTCTGCAACAAATCTATGCTGCTGGGAGTTGGGTATTGTTCTAAGAAGTTTGTCGTAAGTTCCTGATAATTCTTCTTGACTTCATTAAAAGGCGGACGGACAATATCTTCAAGATTATTGCTGTTACTGAAAAGCTTGATAGAAGCATCCACATTGCTTTTCAAATCACGGAAGCAAACAATCTTGCCAAAACGTTTCTTTTCATTCAAAACACGGTTTGTACGACTGAATGCTTGTAATAATCCATGATAGTCCATATTCTTATCCACATAGAGTGTATTGAGTTTCTTGCTGTCAAAGCCCGTTAGGAACATGCCGACTACCAGACAGAGGTCAAGTGGCTTCATGTCTGTTTTCTTTTTCTTCATACGAAGATTGATGTCGTCATAATATGCACGGAAGTTTTCTGTAGTGAAACTTGTACCGAACATATCATTATAATCATCCATAATAGCCTGTAACTCATCTGCTTCGCCCGTACTTTCACTCACATAGCTACCAGTATTCATACCTGTAAGGGCGTCGTCCTGACTGCTGTTAGATGCGTATGTAAACACGGCTCCTATTCTTATTTTGGGATTAAGACTCTTGAATATTTTATAATATCGAATAAGTGTTGACACAGACTGCACGGCAAACAAAGCATCAAACTCGCCATCAAATGTTGATTTATTGAAATTATTAAGGATAAATTTGGCAATTTCCGTCATACGGTTTTGGTTAGCATTATCTACATCGGCATTGCCATGATAATATTCTACGAGGAAACCAAGTACATTTTCATCAGCAATAGCATCCTTTATCAGATACTTGTGGAGGCAATTGCCGAAGATTTCCTTTGTTGTATGACCATCCACAGCATTCTCAACGAAGATAGGTGTACCTGTAAATCCGAATATCTGTGTATTGTCGAAAAACCTGACGATATTCTTATGGCAATCTCCGAAATGACTGCGATGACACTCATCAAAAATCATCACGATACGAGCATGACGGATTTCTTCAATCCGCCTGCTATACCACTGCTTACTTACAGCAGCATTGAGCTTCTGGATGGTGGTGATGATAATTTTGGAATTACCATGAAGGCGCTTCACAAGTTCATCTGTGTTATCGGTACTGTCAACAGCACCTGGCTCAAATGCCTCATATTCGGACTGCGTCTGTGTGTCAAGGTCGTGCCTGTCAACAACAAACATAACCTTGTCCACATCGTCTAATTCAGCTACAAGCTGGGCAGCCTTAAATGAAGTCAGCGTTTTTCCCGCACCAGTTGTATGCCATATATAGCCATTGCTATTGGAATTTTTCACACGGTCAAGTATCTTCTCGACGGCATAGAACTGGTAAGGACGCAACACCATTAGGCATTTATCTCCTTCGTGCAGTACGATATACTTGCCTATTATCTTGCCTAACGTACATTTATCAAAGAAGCTGGTGGCGAACTTTTCCAATTCATTGAAAGGTACATTAGCAGCGTCTGTCCAATTGAATGTGAATTTGTAGCCACTATTCGGATTGTTGGCAAAATAACGCGTGTTCACTCCGTTGGAGATAACAAACAGCTGCACATAGTCAAACAGTCCATGGAACGAGGTCTTATGATAACGTTGTATCTGGTTGTAAGCCTGTTTCAGTTCTACCCCTCTGCGCTTCAATTCTATCTGGACCAAAGGTAAACCATTTATTAGTATCGTCACGTCATAACGACACTTCTTTCTTCCTTCAGCAGTAATCTGATGGGAAACCTGAAACTCGTTCTGACACCAGTGAGTGCGGTTCAGGAATTCCACCCACAGGCGTTCTCCATTATCCAGTTCAAGTGGAAAGAGGTCACGGAGTTTCTTTGCCTTTTCAAAACGTGTGCCACCCTCAAGATAAATCAAGATTTTCTCAAATTCGGCTTCAGTAAACTCCGTGCGCCCAATCTCTTCCAGTCTCTTCCTGTTATGTTTCTCAAGTTGACTTTTGAAATTTGTCCGTAGATTTTTCTCTTCTTCAATCTGTACATATTCATAGTTCATTTGCTGAAGAGTAGCAATAAGTCCGTTCTCAAGGGCCGCTTCACTTTGTACTGGCATATTTATTATTCTTTAGTTATTATTTGTTTAATATATAAGGTTAGTCTTCGGTTGACCTAAGTAAATCTCTCACATCAACCTTTAGCGCCTTGGCGATTTCAAGAAGGTTCTCAAGGGACGGCTGCACTTTATTGGAACACCACCGTGAAACGGTATTCTCTGTACGACCTATTTCATTCGCCAGCCATTTGTCAGACAATTGTTTTTCTGCCAAAATAGCTTTAATCCTATATATCGCCTTTTTCTGTTGATTTATCATTGTATATTGCAGAATGCGTAAGTACAAAGATACACTCTTAAGGTTGTTTCTCCAAACATATTTAAAAGTAATTGTTTTTTCCGTATAAAATTCTTGTTTTAGAATTGTATTTCATCGGAAAATGATAGTCTTTGAATTATAAGATTAAGTGTTCTTTGAGGCAATGCAGAATAAAGAAAGGGAAAGTAACTCGCTCGTTCCCATCTTGTGCCCCATTTACTCTTTATCCATTTTTATTTTGTTGATTATCTGAGAGATACAATATTCTTGAATCTTTTGCGGGCAAAGACTGCGTCTTTACGCATAAATAACTACGATAACTCAAACAGATTAAAGACAGTTTTTTGAAAGTTGTCATTGTAGGAGGTATGTAGCCCACTTTCTGCAATGATGATGGTATACTCATTCTGAATATTTTTGATTTCCTGTTGAATAGAAGTGGACAGAATCTATGACCCTCAAAAAGACGTTGTTTCTCTATGCTTATATTTATCTACTCGATTATCAAATAAAGAAACTTTTATGTAATAAGATGTGGATATATTGTCTATAAAACAGTTTAATTATATAAAAATAGTTATTTTAACAAAGATAATTAATTATCTATTTTGATAATTGAAATTAAGTTGTTATCTTTGCAGCATCTACAAATACCTGAAGATTATGATTATAACCTCAGAAGACGAAGCTCTCCTCGAATTATATACAAATGGCAGGACATCAGATAAAAGATATAGGAGTTTGCCGCCCCAAGTGATAAAGGGGTTTAAGAAAGCCGTAGACTACATGAAAGCTGCTCGGCGAATAGAAGACCTCTTCCCTATGAAAGGACTTAACTACGAAGCGCTGAAAGGTAAACGAAAAGGACAAGAATCAGTACGTTGCAATGGTGCTTGGCGGTTGATATTCCGAAGTTCTCCTATTGATGGGAGCATCATTATTACAAACATTGAACTATTAGAAATTTCACATCATTATGACTAAGTTTAGCTTTAATCAGGCTGTTCCCTTTGAGGCAACTCATGTGGGAGAAGTGATTAAGGACGAGCTCTCTGCTCGCGACATGAAGCAGAGTGAATTGTCTGGACTCACTGGCATACAGAGACCAATTCTGAATGATGTCATAAAAGGCAAGCGTTCTCTAACACCTGAAATGGCATTATTATTGGAAAAAGCTCTTAATATTTCTGCGACATTTCTCATGCAGGTTCAGACACAATACGAATTAGACAGTGCAAAACTGAGCGAAAGAGTTGTGTTGCAGACAAAAATGTTAAACGTATGGAATGTTCTCAAAGAACAAATAAACACACTATTTTTTAAGAAAGTTGGTATTATAAATGGCAATGTCATCGACGATGTCAAAAGAATCTTTGATGTTTTTTCTGTCGACTGTTTAGATAGTTTCTTGGAACTTAAAGCAAAGGAAATAGAATTTTCTTACTATTATCGTAAGTCAGAAAAAGTGACAACAAATCCGATAGATATTTTTTCATGGAAATACTACTGTCGTTATCTTTCACAACATGATAAGTCTTCTTTGGGCAATTTCGACAAGAATGCTACAGCTGAATTAACAAAAGGGCTGAATGCAGTGTTTAAAGAGAATAAGGATACTATCAACAAGACAGCAAGACTTCTGAATCAGTTTGGTATTCGCTTCTTACATGTCGCGAAAATTGGTCAGGTCCCAGTGGATGGTATGTCATTTTGGTCGGGCGATAATCCTACCATCGTTGTTACTGAACGCATACCTTCTATTGATAATTTTGCTTTTACAATTTTACATGAGGTCGGTCATGTTTACAATCATCTTGAAAAGGATGGACAGACAATGATAAATATCCCTGATGATAAGAAAACTTCGGAGGAAACGGAGGCTGACGAATTTGCTTTGAATGCAGTTATCCCAGCCTCTGATTGGAAGAAATTTTTAGCAAGAACTCGCGACGTCGTACCTTATAAGATTGCTCCTTATATAAAGGCTGAAGCTGAAAAGTATGGTGTAAACCCACAAATTCTTTTTGGCAGATATAAGTATGACATCGGCATGTACAAAATAAGGAATTGTTTTGAGAATAAGATTTTATAGTTCATCACTTTGACCTGTATTGGTTTTATACAAGTTGTGTTATGAAGATTTTATCGAAAATGATAGTTAGCTCTCGGCGCATCAAATGGCTTGGGATTTGTATTTTCTTCTTGTTATCTCTTCAATCGTGTGATATAGGATTTATTCTTCCGTTAGATAACAATAAGTTTAGCCATGACATTCCTTTATCTGAGAATCGTATGGTTAAGGTCAGCAGTATGTACTTTAATGGCTGGTATTACCTTCTCTTTAACTTAAAAGGAGACTATGTCTTGAATCCCGATTCCTTACGGTTGAACTTTTGTGATAAGAATATAAAGGTGGGGAGGTCTTTTCCGTTTTCTGGAACCAATACATATAAGAACAATAATACGCACGTAAAGAATAAAATCATCTCAGTTCAATTACGTTATGAACGCCAAGACAAAGGCAACGAAGATTCATTAGCCTTATTTGTTCTGCCTTCAGATTTTATTATGTGTAATGACAAAAGGGTGCTCACTGATTCGTTGAGAATAGTGTTGAAGAAAGTAAAGAGGAAATAGTTCTTTTGAAACTCAGTCTGGCTTATTGTGTAATAGATTCAGATTATCACTCCCTATTGCTGAAGAGCCCAACTTATGGGAATGATATTGCGTATTGCCTCAAGTCACATTGTGGGGTAAGGGGATATTGTAGGCAAAAGTGGGTGCTTCAAGTTCAAATTATCTGCAAATTCAGTAATGAGAGGATGTGTACACGCAAGAAGGACGTTGAAAGGCTTAGTTGCGGATTTGAGGCTATACTATATTAAAGTTTCATCTTCACCCCTATCTCTGCCACCTTCGCAGCATCATAATCGGCCTTGATGCGAGCATAATCTCTGTCGCCATACGAGCTTGGAACAAGATAATAGAATGGCTCTCCATACTTCTCCAGCACCACATCGATATATAATATCTCTCCTGTCAGCAGGCGCATCATGGGCAGATGGTCGTATCTGAAGCGTACCTCCATCACTCGACAGTTATATTGACGTGCCTCCTCCCAAAGGTCAAACATGCTCAGATCCGTCGTAAAGAAGGCCTCGTCAATACCGCAAAACAAGTGGAATTTGCCCGCAATCAGGGTGAAGACTACGCCTTTGAACTTATTGTTTTTATACGCCATGTAAGAACCATGATACGCAAAAGGCAGGTGGGCGTAAGAGGAAAGTGCCTCTAAATACTCCGCCTCGCTGATGCGTTGGCAGTCTTGGAAGTCGTACAGTCGTGCCACAGCCATCGCCTCATCTTCATGGTACACACTTCTTGCCACACCCTCTTCTTCTCTGAAATCGTACACCACCTGTCCACCTCTAAGATATGCATATTCTGGCCAATCATAGCCGTGAATGAGCAAATACGAGTCTAACAGATGCAGATCCCGACGTATGATAATCTCGTGAAGTATATCTTGCGTGGGCTTCAACGCTTTCACGGCGTGGGCTACCGGCCCGCAAGCCTCTATCTTGAGCATCAGGCTGCTCTCTGACAACGCATGCGCCGTCTCAAAACTATAGTCTTGCCACAGACACCTCCATACCTCTGCGAGCCTTCTCTCTATCTCTTCCTGCTCCGTCTGCCAGTTGCTGCGACGCAGCGGAATCACCACCGAGAAGCGCATCTGCTCTCCGCTTCCCGTGAGCAATCCTACCTCCGTCAGCTCATAGGCGTACACCATCGAGTCTTCAAAAGCAAGCACTCTATTCTGCCCTGCGGCAATCTCCTGATGCGTCAGTGCCTCTATGGCTGTGGAAAAATTGTCTTCCCGTTCGATGCGATAGCTCTCGGTCGGTGCTTCCTCGCTCGCTGGCAATGCATCCGTGCCGTCCTCCGCCTTATCTGCCGACGTCTCCATCTCCAGCACGTCACGCTTCTCGGTCCGCTTCTTGGTGTAATGCTCTGCCCAGATGAGCGCCCCGCCGATGAGCAGACCTATCACTGTCGGCCCCTTACCGCCATCGGCAACGACCCCTAAGACCAATGCTCCGATTGCTGTCAAGACAATAGCAATGAGCAGCCATTGAAGTATAGAGTTGATAAAATGATGGTTCATATATGGTTTACCTTACCTTAATTCCGCAGCATAAACTCTTGTGAGAACTCCAAGTGCCTGAGAAACAAAGTTCTCAAAACACTTGGATATGTCAGAAATTTCACCTATCTTGGTGCTGCAAACATAACAAGTAAGCAAAAATCTGACATGGCAAAGGTAGCAATTAAAAACGTGAATATCACTTCTTTCGGTGGAATTTATCACATTATGGACGTTTTCTCAAAGTTGGGCTTTGAAAAACTTACCGAATCTGTATTGGGTAAGCGTGGAAGTAGCGGCAAAGCATTCTGTTATGGAAGTATTTTTTGTGTTTTTCATACTTCCTCATTGGTTTGGGTGGGGGATTTTATGCTTAGAAAAGAGCCAAGAAACACCGAAGCACCTCATATCAACATATAGAGCCCCCAAAAGACGTCTCAACATATAAAATTTTCTCACAAGAAAAAATACTGCGGAATTAAGGATATAAGAGTTTTGTTTTATTCCTCTATATTTCAGATGATCATTGTCTTTCCTTTCATTGTTTTGAAGTATTTTTGTTTTGCTGTCACTCCTCTCCCTCAGTTTTATGTTGTAACCGTTTGGTTTATAGTTGTTTTATTTTAATTGTTAAAAGTGACAGCAAATTTATTCAAAACTCTTCTTGTTAGTTCTTTATTCCTTTTCATTTTTGTTTGTTATCCGTCTCTGTTTATAGCCTGTTTTTTTTTAACCTTACTTTTCTTATTTCAGGATCGTATTTTTTTATGTATTCTGTCTTTCCTGTTACTCTGTCTTTTTTATCACTTTGTCTTTATGTCATTCTGTCTTTCCTCTTATTTTGTCTTTA
>ENA-OWND01000877-OWND01000877.1-metagenome-genome-assembly--contig:-NODE-877-length-19593-cov-3.702068_pt1 | contig 19593 bp, 31 predicted proteins | sample MGYA00245342_ERZ651119 | MGnify/ENA primary metagenome ERZ651119 (study PRJEB26857, sample SAMEA4031756) | metagenome | biome: human; feature: oral; material: saliva | place: Philippines | collected 2014... | reverse complement strand
GCTGTGCCATGCCGGAGGCGCTCGATTTCATCTGTGCGGTGCCGTTATTAAGCGCCTGCTGCGCCGTATTGATGCCGGATACAAAACCATCCGGCGACGCCGTAATCTTTACGTCAATCTGATCATCTGCTGCCATACTCTCACCTCCTATGCGAGGTCAAAATCCCGGCGGAGCATCTCCGCCGCGTCGGATTGTGCCTGTATATCGTAATAGCTTTCGTCGTAGTAGGTTCCTGTCTGCTCATTGCCCGCCGTGGGCTGCGGCTCATCTAACGCGAGTTTCATGCCGAGGTATTCGCAAATCGCCGCCAAACACACATGCGCGGGCGGCGATTTTCTCCATACCTGTTTGAGTGCTTTGTAGCGCTTGAGCGTCATGCTGTGCCGGATATGGTCGATTGTCCACCCCGTCGCGCAGGCGATTTCCGCATAGATCGCTTGAAAATCTATGCGCTCGCTGCGGGCACCGCTTCCCCCGAGCCGGGCACCCCCTGCTCAAAACCGCTTTCCGCAAGGATATATTGAAAGAGCTTCACTCCCGTGCGGAGATCAATCATATTCTTGAACTCCGCCTCTGTAACCTCCGGATAGTTGCGGCTGAAGGCAAGGTACAGGAACCGGGAGATTTTACAGATCATCTTCATACTGTCTTCCTCGGAGAGCTTCTGGATCTCCTCGATTTCTCCCATGTTCTCCTCAAGCTGCGCAAGACTCAGCCCCGGGAAAATATATTTCTCCCCGCGAATCGTAACCTCGACGCCCTCATAGTATGCCTGTTTACTCATTTGCTAAATCCTCCTTACTCGAGCATGCTCAGCTCGCCAACACGGTTCGCATCGTCAGCCATCGCTGCGAAGTCGAACTCAGGAATGGAGAAATCCTCGAGTTTCGTCGAGATCAGCGAGAGCTTCGAGGATGTGCAGGCATTGAGGATCAGTGTGATCTGTTTGCCACTGAAGCGCCCGTTGAAGATCGCCTTGAAGGTCGGCGCCTCGCCCATGAGCTGATTGTTGATCGTGATACGGCTGCCGTTCTTTTTGTCCTGATAAAGATACGAGACATACACGATCTTTTCTTTCAGCGCCGTGTTAAACGTGTATTTCCCGGTCTTCTCGTCCAGCGTATACTCATCTTCGCCCGGCGTATCTTTCACGCGCGTCAGTGTCTTGCCCGCATAGTTCATAACGCCGAGGTTTTCGAGGAACGACGTATTCGCCTCAAACGCCGGCGTCACTGTGAAGTTGGTCTTATCGACGGTAAGCTCCTTATTGAAGATCGCAAGGGTCTGTCCGGGCTGAACCTCCTCATTGAAATACAGATCATTGTACGTATCTGCATTGATCTTCGCGAACTTCGCCTTACAGGTAACCTTCTGCTGTCCGCGCGCAGCGGCCTCTGCGAATTGATACTGTCCGAACAGTTCTTTGTTCGAACCGGAAAATTCGATGCTGACTTCCTGCATCGTCCCCAGAATGCGCGGCGTTGCAATCTCCTTTTTGGGGATCGCAATCATCATGCCTGCGCCAAAATTGTATTGTGCCATTGTATATACCTCCTTAATCTGCCGCCAGTATCACAAGCGGGATAATCGCAACCGACTGAGCGCCAAGAACGCCCGCGTCGGTTTCGATTTTCCCCTCAATCCGGCAGTCCATGACAAGCCCGTTAAGCGTCTGCTCTGTTTCACCGAGTTCACGGCGCGGCCGGAGCGCATCCGCGATCTTATCAACAACACGATTCATCTCGGTCGCCGTAACTGCATCCTCGTCGCCGCCCGTGTTCGCATAGACGTATACATCCATTCTGAGCGTCCAGACTGCGCGCAGGCGGTCGAGCTGTTCGCCGCTCTGCGCAAGGAATACAGCGGGCTGCTGTATTTCCGGAACATCGCTCCAGTGCTTCAGCCTCCGGCTCCATGTGATCACATCATCGCCAACGTGATCGTGCAGCCAGTCAAATACACCGCCGTAAACGGCCTCGCGGTTCATTGGATCGCCTCCTTTACGGCATTGCCGAGCTCTGCCATAATCTCAGTCCTCTGATCATCAAGCGCCGAACGAAGAAATGAGTGTTCCGGATAATCAACATGCCGCGCATGTGCGCTGATCACAATCCTCTTTGGTGTTTTGAGCATCTTGCCAAACGCCATCTTGATTGTCCGCATATGCTCGCGGACATTCTGCGTGCCCGAAAATCCGTATTCGTGAAACGCTGCATACTCGACGTTTGTGCCAACACGTCCAACAATACCGCTGCCGTCGCGGGAAACTTCTTGATGAATACTGCCACGCAAATTATTGGTGCGCACTTTCAAGACTTGTCCCGAAAGCTTGTTACGCACAACATGCGCCTGCAAGCGGATTGTGATGCGCCCCATGCTGTCAACGAGTTTTCCGTCAATCGTGCCAGATGCGCGCTGAAACTTTGCACGGAGTTCGTCATCACCGACAATAACAGCCTCAATACTCACGGCGTCACCCTCTTATATTGCTGCACAACCGCGCGGCCGAAGTCGCTCAGGTCTTTTTGCGAGTATGCGACGGTCTGTCCGCCAACGTCTTTCGAGACCTCGCCGATGCGGCTTTTTTCTTTGTACCGCAGCGCGGCGAGTTCGCAGCATGCGAACCGCACGTCATCCGGGACATCCAGATACCCCTTCGTGTGCTCATAGTCATGCTCCAATCCTTCACGGCGATTCATCTGAGCGAGCAGGAAGCTTGATGCAGCGCGGATCAGCATCATCAGCAGCGCGTCATCCTTATTGCTTCCTGTCGTTATGCCAATGTAGTCTTTGAGCTCATCCAGCGTAATGAGCTCATGCTTTGCCATCGCCGTTATCCTTATTCTTGCCGCCAGACTTCCCGGCTTCACCGCCGCTTTTCTTTCCTTCGCCATCGGCGGTTTTGTCATCCTGTGCGTTGTCTGCGCCGGTGGAGTTGCCGGATCCGTCGTTGTCCGCATTGCCTGCGTCGGATTTATTATCTTCGGGATCCTCGGTCAAGGAGGCAACATCTTCTGCTGTTGGGGGTTCAAGTCCGAACAAATTCGCTTCCGGCAGTGTGATTGGCGCATCGATGAACCCGTTCTCCGCCGAATAGACCGCACCGCCGACAACGATTTCTGTCACATCATTTGCTTTCAGCAGCATGTTTTACACCTCCTCACGCATCCGCAATGTTCGTAATAACGCCAAACGCAAACGGCGCGTAAAGGGCAAACGCCTCCGTCGCATAGACGCCGTACTCATATTTGCGGGTTTTGCGCGGCCACTCCGTCTGGAAGTAGTCCTGCTGACAGCGCACCTCGGCAATATTGGCGACATTGCTCACAGGGTAGGGCATAGTCGTCGAGCGGAACAGGATCGTCCCGGCGGGCATATTCGGATGCAGAACGATACGGACAAGCGTGCCGCCGCTCATCGTGTACTTGTTGAGGTACGAGCCGACGGCCGTGCCTGCCGAGAGCGTTGCCGCCTGCGTGGTGCTTGCGTCAAAGTTAAAGCGGATCAGATTGCTTCCGCCGTTTTCGAGCACCTTCTGCGTGATGTTCTGGAGCTCCTGCGCGCTGACGTAAATCTCGTCCGGCGAGGCCTTGTACTTATCCCAGAACCAACGAAACGCCTCGTCGATCTCGACAATCCCTGCCGCTTTGTCTGCCGTGAGCCCCGCAGCGGTCGGCATGGTCTTGAAGTATCCGCCGTTCTGAATGGTCTGCGTCAGGTAGCCGTCAATGATGAGGTCATTCGCCGACCAATCCTCCGCAGGAAGGTCTTTCGCCTGCTGTGTTCCTTCGGCGTTTGCCGTGATCGTAACATTGCTCGTCGTTGTGATCGCGCCGAGCTTCTCCGCGTTCTCCGCGCCCCAGAACCACGCATAAGCAAAGGCGCCCTTCGTCGGGGCAACAACGGCCGTGATGCTGTTTGTCGTACCCGCGCCGGTTGTTACATTCGCCGCATCGGACTTCTGTGCAGCACCGCCGCCGTAAACATCCTTCGAGCCGTCTGCATTTTCACGTGTCACCTTAGCCTTGACGCCCGTCATCACATTCGCTGCATGATAGCCCTCGAACGTGAGTGCAGCGCAGACGACAGAGATCTTTGTCGACGCCGCAAGGCTTCCGCCCGTAGTCTTTGCCGCAAGCGTCGGCGTCTTCGTCTTGCCGAGTTTCATAGAGCAGTTGCCGCCGAGCAGCACCTTCTCCTCACCGATGATAACCGCCTCAAGCAGGTTCTTCGTGCAGATCGCACGGAGATTGTCAAAGCCTTCGCCCTGCAAAACCGCTTCATCCGTTACGAAGTTTTCGAGGCCGAGCGTCTTATAGAGCGCAAACGCATCCTTCGTCTCAATCGAGATCACGCCGCTGCGCTGTCCCTCAGAAACACCCATCGAAACGCTGTCGATATTGACGCCCGTGATTGCTTTCCAATGCGTAGCATCGCCGCCGCCGCCCTTCACGCGAGGCGTGGAGTTGCGCAGCGGAGAGAGCACCGGATACATGAGGCGCGCGGCAGGCTGCAAGTCATAGTTCTTGAGTCCGTTCCCGGTCGTGAGACCGTCCGCCTTTTTGAGCGGCGTCGCGAGTGCGCCGTGCAGAGCGGCGTCCATGCGTGCCAATGTCTCTTTTGTCGTCTGATACATGCTCATGTTATTTTCCTCCATCATAATCATTAGTATGCCCACGAACGCTGCGCGCTGTGCTGCTGCTTAATGCGGTCAAGCGCATCATCATCCCCTGCGGGAGCGTCCGTCTTCTCGGTCTTAAGCTTGAGCCCGTCCGTTTTAAGCACGATGCGGGAGGGGGCGGCGGTTTTTGCAAGCTTCTCCACCTGCGCCTTGAGCGCAGCCGTTTCCTTGTCTTTTGCCGCAAGCACGGCCACCATCTTCTGTACGGAGGCGCAGACAGGCTTCAACACCTCAGCAACGGCCGCCTGTACGGCTTTTGCAACATCATCAGTCTCCGCCGGATCCTTCGGATCGTCGCCGTCCTCGGATTTCTCCGGCGCAGCGGATTCCTCGGATGCGTCCGTTTTCTCCGGCTCCGCATCGGTATCCGTACACTCTGCGATTGCCTCCGCGAGATTCGCAACGCAATCCTTGAGCTTCTCCGGTACATTCTCATCATTGGCGAGCCCTGCGTTGACGTCGCTGATCAACGCACCGAACTCCGCAAGGTCAATCTTCTTTGCTGTATCTTCCATGTCATTCCATCCTTTCAACACCATATTCCGGATGCTGCCATCCGATTTAATCACCTCGACGATACTCGCCGACGGCACGCACGGCCGATCGGCAAGGGAGAGCTCCTGCGGGCGTAAGGTGTAGCGCATCGCCGCACCGTCTTCCCAGCGTTTGATGTAATGTCCGCCAAAACTCAGCCCCGTGTAGACACCCTCGATCACCTTGTTCCACTCGGCGTCATCCACAACCTTGATGCAGACATTAACCGTTTTGCCCTCGTCATCAAAATCGATCGGGCGGACGATCTTGCCTGCGGAGATGTCGCCGTGCATCGCGCGGACGTTGCCGTAATTCGTGCCCCCGCTTTCCTTCGCCTGTTCTGCTGACCATGTTTCGATATACGGTTTTGACGTTGTATAGTCAAAAATCTCGCCTGCGCGGTCAATCTCCTCGGCGGCGGCAATGCCATAGACAAGCCGTCGGTCTTCCTCGATTTTTCGAATCGGGATATAGAGCAATGTTCCACCTCCTAAAATCCTCTGTATGCGTTTTTTGTGGTCGATGTATATAAACCCCTTCGTTTCAGATTTTCCAATTTTTTAAAAGGTGTTTGAAGGGAATTAAAAGGTAATCTAGTTCTCTCCATCCGTCATATCCTCATCGAGGACGGGGAGGAGTGTGCAAAAGCAGTTCGGATGATAGGGCGGGGCGTCATGTCCCGAAGGGAAATTTTCGTCAATGCCGACAGTCCCCGCTTCGGCATTCTCCACGCACATCGGACAACCGCCGTCGATGCAGAGCGACTGTTTCCCTTTTACAATACCGGACGCCTTCCAGCCGATGAGATTGCCGTTTTGGTGAGCAAATTGGAGCTCTGTTCGGCTGATCATATCTGCGCGGCGTTGCCAAAAATGCTCATCATCCCGAATGGTCGCCGTCAGTTTCTGCGGACTCCAGCCCTCATCGATTGCCTTACTGAGGGTGCCGCGCAGCACTTCCCGCGTAGACTCCGTGATCGCCCATTTGGGATTAGGGTTGTCGACGTATTTCTCGCCGTTCCACTTTTTCCCGACGAGCTCGGCAGCGCGTGTCCGCGCCCACTCCTGCGCATCTGCATCAACCATATCCGTGATCCCGTCCGTCGATACCTTGATCCTGCGCAGGCCTTCATATGCGCCGGCCTTTGCAATCTCTTCAAGGCATTCGGCAGCGTCATCAAACAGGGTTGCCCAGCCGTCAAAATCCAATTCGTCAAGTGCCATCTGCATGAGCTTTTTCTTTTGCTTTGCATCAATCTTCTCTGCACTCTCCATTGCCTTCGCGTAGGAGCGTTCGAGTTGGCGGAGGAGATCAGGCTTAACCCGATCAAACATCTTTTGAATGGCTGCGGCGAATTTCTTTTGCACGGCACTCGCATTAGGAGCATCTCTTTTGCGTGCAGGCGGCGCATCTGTTTTATGTGCGCTGCCGCCGTCGGCAAAGATCGCCGGGAACTGCGCTTGCGGAGGTGACAGAGCCGCAAATTCCTCTGTCTGCTCCTCGGTAAGCGGATCGTAGCCAAGGCGGCTGCGGACTTCGCTCGGTGTGAGGATATGCAGATTGACATACATCTGATCAATCTGTGCTTGCTTGAGCGGCTCAACCTCCTCTTTGGTCGCCCAGACAAACTCCACACCGTCTACGTCAAAGTAGTCATGCAGCAGGATGTCCATGATCTCCTTGAGATAATTCATGAACGCGCGCTGCCCTTCGCTTTGACTTGCCGCCTGCGTGGTCTCCGCCGTTGCACGGTTTGTTTCCTTGACGAGTGCTGTCGGCGGCAGGTCGAGTGCATACGAGATGATGCGCGCAAGCCACTCGTCGAACTCATCCTTCATAGGAGAATCTTTTGGGAAGATCGGATTCATGCCCGCCGGGACGAATCGTGCCTTGCGCTTTATATCGGGGTTCTGCTCGAATATGAGATCCCAGTATTTCTGGAACTCGCTGATCTGGTCAACTGTCCAATCGGGCGGGCAGGAGAGGAATGCCTCGGGAATTGTCCCCTGTGTGTAGTAGTCCAGCTGATACATCTGCCGATTGAGCGCAAGGTTGACGGTCATGATGACCTGTTCCACCTTGCTCAGCCCGTAGAGTTTATGTGAACGAACATTGCGGGGGAAGTAGAGCAGCTCCTCCGTCGTTAGATCGACCGCCGGAATCCCGTCAATGATCTGCTGGTAGGCGGGGAGGGGCGGCATAGGCGTGCGCCCCTCGTCCGTGATATTCACCTTGATCGTCGCTCCGTCGACAAGTTCGAGTGCGTAGATATGCCCGGCAATATTGCGTCGGACATAGATCGCAGGGGCGTCGATAACAAGCACATCCTCAACGATTGCCCGCATCCAGCGGGAAAAGCTGTGTACGCCGTCGGGACGGCGGAGCTGTTTATAGAGCCGCTCCGCCTGTGCTCGTGCAACAGGATCGCTCTTATCGATCGCCGCAATGTTCCACTCCATTGCCTCAATCTGGTCTTTGCGTTTTTCGATCGCAAGACGGAGGAGGTCATAACCATCGGCGAATCTGCGCAGCTGTTCGAAGGTAACTTCCGCATCGGCGCGCGGCGTTGTGCGGAGGTTGCTCTGCACATCAAAATCGAACTGCGAGGGCGGCGAGCCTTTCGGGAGCGCCGGCTTCTGCGGCTCACCTGCGCTTAAATACGCTTTGATAAAACCTTGAACGCCGCTTAAAAACTGTGTTCCAAAGCTCATGTCCCGCCTCCTTTCAAAGCACCTTTGAGAGCTCCGAGCGGTCCTTTCTCCTCCACTTGTTCGCGGTAGTAGTCAAGAATACCGAAACGTGCACTCGTGATCATCGTGAGTGCACCGCTTACCGCATCGACCATATCATCATGACGGCCGTTCGGAAAAACCTCGGCCTCGTCTAAAAAGTCCTTGTTCCAGTCGCCAATAACAAGCTTCACATTGCCGGCCTCCGCTGCCGCCGAGAGGGGCATAGCGCGCTCGACTTTGTTGCTCGTCTTTTTGTCGCCGTAGTAGGTATAGCCCTTGAGGACGCTGCGGCGATAATGGTCAACGGTATTAACGCCCGAGGATCCCGGTTCTTGTTCCATGTAGATTTTCACGCTGCGCCCATCTGTGGCAGCAGTCTGTGCAACCAGACGCTCCACGCCGAGCGGCGAGCTCTGCACATGACGAATATCTACAATGTAATAGATACCATCCTTCTCGGCGATCCGCGCGCCCGCCGTCCAGTCAGGATCTTTGCCTGTGCGTTTTTCCGTCGCCGCTAGATCCCAGTAACGGACACTGCGTGCATCACGCGGATAGTCGCGGACGATCTCGAACCATTCCCGCTTGAACATCCGTACCGCATCCGGCGGCTGTGGATTCTGCTGGTAGAGCGCGTACCAGTCACGGCTTCCAACAGTCTTTTTCTTTTTGGCAAGCCAGTCCGCGCCATACCGTTCCGGCCAGAGCGGTTCACCCGGCGCGCGTCCAAGGGGGTCGTTCTCCTCTGCCTCACACGGTAGGTTGATGATCTCCCAATGCTCACCACTCTCCTTTGCCTCCTTGAGGATTCGACCGGCAAGATCGTCTTCATGCCAGCGCGTCATGATGAGGATAATCCGTCCGCCGGGCGCAAGACGTGTCAACAGGGTTGCGCTGTATTCATCCCAAATGCCCTCGCGCACCGTCTCCGATTCCGCTTCCTTGCGGTTCTTCACAACATCGTCGATGAGGAGGAGATCGGCACCCTCGCCGGTGATGCCTCCGCCAAGGCCGACGGAGATCATGCCGCCAGCATGTCCCTCAATATCCCAGTTCGTTTTAGAGCTGTTCGAGCGATCAAGGCGGATGCCGAAGAGCGCTTCTCCGAAGTCAGCGACCTTCTTGCGGTTGCGGTTTCCGAACTTCTGTGCAAAATTCGCGCTGTAACTGACCTCGATCACGCGCCGATCAGGATTACGCCCAAGGAACCACGAGGGAAATGTCTCCGTCGTGGATTGAGATTTTCCGTGACGCGGCGGCATGAAGATCATCAGGCGGTCAATTTCGCCACGCTCGACGGCCTCCAGCTTCTCGCAGACGAGATGCAGGTGGCGGCACGGCTTCCATCGGCCATGATGCGCATATTCACAGTACGCTTCATAGCTCCTGCGATACTGCTCCAGCTCCGGGCTGTGCGTTCTCTTGCCGACAAGCTCTTTTAAGACCGACATGCCCGCGCCTCCTTTATTGCTTTTCCTTCGCCTCTGCCGCAACAGCGTCAACCATGCCAATCAGCCGCTCAAGCACGTCAGGATTCTTCTCAAGTTCTTCCTGCAAGCTCGTCTTGATGCGGGAAATAGCGACTTCGAGCATGCGCCCTGCATCCATTTTGAGCTTTTCGCGCTGCACAGCAGAGCGTTCAAGGAGTGCCAAGGCTTTTAGGATTTCACTGCTTTTTGCATCTCGGAGATCCTCAGCTGTAACAAGCCGCTCCATGATGAGCTGCAAGGCGAGCTGTGTCGCCGCCTCCGTCATCTCAAGTGCGGGGCCGTCCTTGCCCTCGGTCATGATTGTGCGTGCCTGCTCCTTGACAACGCGCAGCCGCTCAAGTTTAGCAAGAAAATCCTTGCCGTAGCGGCCGACGCTGCTCTTCGAGATGTCATGTCCGCGTTCCCGGAGGTAGGCCGCGATACCTTCATAGGTTTCTCCCGCAACCAGCCGCTCATTGATTGCCTGTATGAGTTCTTTTGGCAGCTCCGTTGTGATCCGCGCGTGCTTCCTCCGGCTACCCATTGAGATCAACCCCTACATCCTGCGGGATATTGCCCTCAATCAGATCAATCCCCTTTGGCAGGAGTTTTGCAAGCTTACGCGATACGCCGAGGCATTCTGCCTCTTCGAGCGTAATATAGCCCTTCTCGCGCAGATAGATCAGGTGCGTCTCTACCGCTGCGGGCGAGGTCGAATACTGCGCATCGAGCAGGATTTCAGCGATCAGTTTATCTCCCGTCTGCTGCGGATAGTTGAGCTTTAGGATCTTCATAATGCGCCCTCGAATCTCGCGCGATGCATGTCCTTCCAATGTGGTCATCTTTTATTTCTCACCTCCCGTGAGCTTTGCAATATTCTTGCTGATTGAGCTGACTTCGCCCGACATGCGGTCAATCTTCGTATCCAGCGCCGAGATGCTGCGCAGGAAATCATCGCGCAAAACATATTGGAGCGGCAGGCCGCTCCGAAGTGCTTCAATCTCTTTGTGCACCTCGGCGAGATGATCGCGGTTCTCTTTGACTTCCTTATTCAGTGCTGCGCGAATCTCGCGCGACTGGTGCAGGATAATCCCGAACATGGTCGAGCCGATGCCGATCATAACGGATGTCCAGTTAAACTCCATCAGAATCGCCTCCTAAACCCAACACCCCAGAAGCTTGACGGGTCGAGCGGATTCATCAGCACGTCGATGCCATAGTTCCGATTCTCGTATCCAAGCAGAGCGGCAGCGCCCTCACTTGTTGCAAGAGCGCCGACAGAAAAATGCTTCGCCTGCGCCCGTGCTTTGCTCTCCGCCGCCGTATTAATCAGAGGCGTAAGATCAAGGGTTGCATGCGTTGACACTTCGCTTTGCAGCTTCCCATGCTCGAATTTCGTTGTCTCGCCCGTGATGCCCGGCAGATCGTATTCCTTGCCGTTGTATTTTACGGCGACTGTCGGCGGAGCAACGTCAATCTGCGCATCTGTTCGCTCGCGGACACGGCTTCCGTCAGCAGCTGTAACATATTCCTTTTCAACATAGGAGACTGCTGCGGACGTTTTCGCCTCTGACGTGACTTCGATCGGCTTTTCGTCTGTGTGCCCTTGAAGGCTCTCATAGATCGCGATCTGCTCCTGTGCAAGAGCAAGCTCGCGCTTCAGCGCATCGATCTGCGCCTCTTTCCACGCGATAACAAAGAGTGCTGCGATGAGCAGCATTGTCAGGACGGCGAGACTGGTTGCCGCCGGAGACTCCCGTAGACGGTCGTATGCGCCCCTTGCACGGGCGGCAGCACTCTCTTTCCAACTCATCTTACATAGCCTCCAGCGCCGCAAGCGCGTCGGCGCACTCGTTTTCAAAACGATCGTAAAGACCGCGACGGCACGCAGGCGTCGTCCACTCCGGCGTTTTGCATACTGCGATATACACAGCGCGGATGAGGTCGTAATCAAAGCGTGGATCATCCACATACGAGAGATTCGGGTAGCCGCTGTAATCATCGCTTGCCTCGTTATACATGCGGTGGCATGCTGCCTCGAACATCTCGACGATATTTCCCGTGCCGTACTGCACTGCACGGCTCCAGATCACGTCTTGCATGACGTGCGTGTGCTTGTCCGCATCGAACCCAACGCTCCGCAGTGCCTCCACGGCGGGCAGGTAGTACGCATAGCAGATATAGTCGTGCTGCATGCGCGCAAATCCTTCCGCGTCAATACGAGCGATCTCGCGCCATGTGTGGTCAAAGTCTGTCGACGCGATCGGGAACTGACTCAGCGTGCGCGCATAACTCGCATAGGTCTCACTCGCCGACAGGCGGATTGCCCAGTCGAGAAAGCTCCGAACACTTCCCATGCGGCTCGCAAGCTGATAGAGTCCGTAACTCTTGCCGCCCGGATCATTCTGTCCGGACGAGATCGTTGCAGGGCTCCCGCTCGATTCATATTTTGCACTCAGATCTCCAAGCATTTGTTTTTTTCTCCCCGTTTTCTTTTCACACTGCGGCGCAAGGGACTAGAACCGCACCGCATTATTAATGTACTTGTCGACCACCTTGCCGCCCGTGGAGAGCGTTGTTGTCGTCGCCGCAAAAACCGCATAATGCGGCCAGTCCTGACCGGTAAAGAGCAGCCAGAGCGTCACGAACACAAAGAGGACGAACAGGCCGAATGTGATCGTCGCAAGGAGCGACGGCCGTCCATCGGGCCCATAAATAAGGTCACGGATAAAGTGCAGCACAAAGAGCGCTGCGTTTTTTACGTACTCAATCATATTTTCCACCTCCCGTAAAAAGAAAAATCGTACCGAGTTTTCTACTCGATACGATTCTATAAAAAATTTTCCGCACGTTATATCTGCACGGTTCAAAGATTCTCCGCAGGAGGGAAAAGGCTGATCTGGTTCTTTTTCCAGTTGCTTTCCGCAGCGATCTCATAGATGCTGCGCTCGGAGAGCTCGAACCTGCGCGCAAGCTCTTTGTGGTTCCGTCCATTAAAGAGCTTGCCGACGGCACGCCGCTTCGCCGGGGCGATCAGATTCTCATACTTCGGGATGTAGAGCGACGTGCCGCCGTAGAGCCTGCACAGCTGTAAGAGATTAACAAGCCCAAGCGACGCTGCGAGTTCCTGCCACTGCGGCGGCAAGTCTTCCGGTGCAATCTCATCCATCAACGCGCGGATGTCTTCGCCGTTCATGGCGCCGCCCTGCGCGCCATCGCCTTGAGGCATTCGATCATCTTGTTTGCCTCGCCGCGCGTCTGCGGCCACGCCTTTTTGATCACGCGCTTGCAGAGCTTTTGCTGACCGGCGGTATCAATGCCGAGGGCGGTGTAGAGACTCTCGATCTTGCTCGTCTGCCACGGCCCGATCAGCGCCCCCGCGTCATGCTGCCGCTTCGGTTGTCCTGTAAAAGCAGGAGCTTCGAATCCGATGCGGGCAAGATATTTCATGAGGCGGGAGAACCCCGCCTGTGTCACATCTTTTGCGGATTCTGCACCTCCATAGAGCGAGAGCACCGCCCGATAGTTCCCATCGTCAAGCCCGAGCTCCCGCTTTGCCACATGGAGCAACGCGATCTGCTTCGGACTAATCTTCTGCGCCTTCCACATTTGATTCGCCCTCCTTGCGAGCGTTGAGCGTGAGGCTCAGCGTCTCTTCGATCGATACCGCCTTGCGAACCTCGTCCAGATCAATGAGATCGAAATCGAAGAATCGTTCAACGAGCTGACGGTTCTTCTCATCGTGGATCGCATCCAGTTCCTCCTCTCGTGCGCCGTTCACGCCGACAGATGCGAGCAAAGCCTTGTCCTTCGCATAGTCGCCCTTGAGTTTCTTGAGAAGGAGCTTGCGCGTTTTGTCGTCATCAACCCCCATCCCGACGAGGATCCCGTTAATGTCGTGCTCTGCGTAGTCGCCGCGTACCAGTGCGATCAGAGCCTCCTTGAATCGCGCGTCAATATCGTACTTGACGCTCAGCCGCCGCACGATCTTGTCCTCTACGAGCACCGACGCGTCCAGTGCCGCCGCAAGCCGCGCATAGTTGTCGATCTCGAGCTTTGTCTTGTACGTCGTTTCGGCACTACCATAGAGCGAATCATAGCGCACATAGCGCAGATTCTTGTTCTCCATCTCGGCAAGTGCCGCCGTCTGGAGCTTCGCCTTGATCGCTTCAAGCGACTTCTTCCGCTGCCGAATCTCCCTGTCCAGCGTCACTGCACGGCTAATCAGTGCCGCGACCTCCTTCGGCTGCGTCTCAATCACCTCAAACATGACCGTCCTCCTTTCCAAGCGCGGCGGCGCACGCCGCACATACAAACCGTCCCTTGTACGCCCGTAGCTCCTTGTCCGCACCGCAGAACACGCATCGCCCGACAATCCGCTTCATGGAGATCATGCCCGCCGCATCCATCTCGATCGCGACCTGCTCCCCCGCCGTGATACCGTATGCCCGCCGCAGATGCGCGGGGATCGTCACACTCCCCGCACGGCTGATTTTCTTCTGATTCAGCATTTCGACGCTCCTTCCTCATCTGACACATCTTTCCAGCCATGCGCGGCGGCGTATGCGTCAAGATCCGCCTCAGCATCCTTCACATTGTCTCTCCACTTGAATTTACGACAAGCATGACACAGGGATTCCCCTGCCTTGCAGTAAAAGGTCTTGAACGCATTCGCCTTCGTGTGATCTGAACCAACCTCATAGCGGCAGCCATGCTCATCTTCATACGTCTTTATCATATCAGCCCACCTCCACCGTGCGCCATCCATGCGCGGCGGCGTATGCGTCAAGCTCCGCCTGTGCCTCCTCTACGCTGTCCCGCATCTCGAACTGACGGCACGCATGGAAACTCTTCTTTCCCGCCTTGCAGTAAAATGCCTTGTAGGTGTTCGCCCGCAGCGTCTCACGCACCTCGTAACACCAACCGCGTCCGTCTTCATACGTCTTTTTCATGTCGTAAACTCCTTATCACATTTTCATACACCGTTTTCAACCGCGTATACTTCTTTGTCGATGTCCAGTCCTCTTCATCCTGCGGCTCATCCCCCAACACGGAGACGGCACATCTCACGGAAAGCCCGAGCTTCATCCGCTCACGCTCCGAGACGATGAGCACAAAGGGCTTGCGGCACGCACTGACAGGGAACGTATACACCCTGCCGAAACTCCGCTGCCGAAAATAGAACCCAACGGCGCAGTGTAACGCTTCGTCCTCCCCGCATACCACCATCAGCACGCCTCCGGCGAGATAATCACCTGCCGCGCCCTGATGATGTCATCCATCCCGATCGCACGCTTCGCACTGTTCGCAATCGTCCACGCAAAGAGAAACAGCTTCGTCATGACACGTAGCGCACCCGTTCCGCGTGCCACGCGGTGAAGCTCTGCGATGCAGTCCTTGTCCATCTCTACGCCGTGCTGCAGCACGATCTTCTTCACATCCGCGAGCGGAATCTTCGCATCCAGAGAGATGCGCGTCGAACGGCTGAAGAACTGCCCCGTCAATGTCTTGTTCTGTTCCGTGATGATGTCCATGATCGCAGGATTGCCAACGAGGATGAGCGGCACATCCGTCACATCATGGATGCGGCGCAGCGTCTCAAGTGCCGAAAGGCGGAGAAAATGCGCCTCGTCAACGATGATTGCCCGATTCGATCCTTTGAGCATCTGCACAATCGACTTCTCAAGAGCCTTGTTGCGCCCCGTCTGCTTCTTGCCGATCGCTTCCAGAATCTCCTCCATCACGTCGCGCCCGTTGTGGATATTCGGCGATGCAGTGAAAAAAATACTGTTCGGATGCGTCTCGACCCATCGGTTCACCGTCACCGTCTTGCCGATGCCGGGTGCGCCGTAGATGCAGATGATGTCGTTGCGGTCATTCGCGTATTGCAGACCGAACATCATCTTCTGCATGACCTCCGTCTCCACAATCTCCGGCTCCTTGACCGTCATGACCGCATCGGCGCGGCTCTCCTCCGTTTCGAGCACGGCGGCAATCTTCTGCGCCACCACATCCACGCGCCCCGCATAGCTCCCCTTCAAAAAGGACGAGAGCGCACCGCCCGAGATACCTGCCATCTTCGCGAACCGCTCGCGGCTGACCTCCTCATGCGCCGCAAGATACTCCTCCACGCGGCGGACAATATCCGCCGTCGCCGTATCCATCGTTACCGCTTCCGCTGTCATCAGCTTTTCCTCCTCTTCTCAATCTTCGCCGTTGTCATAAGGGCGAACGGGTTCACATCATCCGTCCCCGTCGCACGCATCGCCTGAACGGACTCCTTGCCCGTCTTCGGCAGCGTCACCAGCTCCACCACCTTCGACGGCTTCACATCTGCCGCCGTGCCGCCGCATGCGCGGTACAGCTCTGTAATATCGGCGGGCGTGAGCGGCTGCGCGTTCTTCGCCGCCTGATACGACGGATGTGCGATCACCGCCTTGCGCTCGCGTGCCTTGCGTGCCTGTTCCGCATCCAGCTCCTCCGCCGTCGCCGTAATTGCGGGCAGAGCCGTGATCCGCTCCGCCTCGCCCAGATAACGGTCGTCCGTATCATAGAGCCAGATGCGCTCCGGATCCTCGTCGCGATAGCGGATATACACCCGCTTTCCCTTGAGGAGTGCCATATCGGGGTGATAATACTCCGCCTTGCGGAACGTGATGCCGTTGCGCCCGATGCGGAACGGATTCGTCGAGCGCATAAAGTACAGACGCATGACCTCCGTGTCCGCCGTCCGCACCGGCAGACGCGTCCGCATGTACGTTTCATCCGGGCACTCGCCCGCGCGTCCCTTGCCCTGTGAAACCGTCTTGTTGAACACCGTCCGAATCCAGTCGCCGAACACCGTGCGGAACTCATCAAGTCCCATGCCGTACTTCGCAGGATTCTTCAGCCGCTCCTCCAGCACATCGGGACGCTCATCTTGATTACGCCCGCAGTACGTCGGGAAAAACTTTGAAAACCGCTCAACGACCTCCTTAAATGCCCGTTCAATGACCTTTGCACGCGCATTTTCAACAATCGCCCAGTGCGTCTTAATGTCCAGCCGATCCATGAGCGACCGCGCCATCTTGCCCTCGGCAATCAGCACCTCCTTGTCCTCATCGGTGAGTGGATTGCCGCGATGCCCCCGTCCCGCACACCGATAAGAACAGTAGTCGCGCCCGTTGTCGATGTAGATGTGACGCGGCAGCCCGATCGCAGGATCAAGGGCTGCATTAGCAAACGCCGCGATAATCTCATCCGTACACGGCGAGAGATTCACCGTCCACCCGACAAACTTGCGGCTGCGCATATCCAGCCATGCCGTCATCCACGGACGCGTCCATTTCGGCTTTTGCACCGTCCCCGCGTTGATGAAAACGTCGAGAATGTGATGATCGCCGACGAACACCTCGCCCGCGCGGATGCTCTCGGGATCGCGCCGCGTAAAGGTCTGAATATCGTCCATGTATGCCTTCGCCCCGAGCCGTCGGAGCGTCCGCACGGCGGCGGGGATATCCTCCTTCACCATCCGCGCAACCGTCGCACGCGAGGGGATCTGCCAGCCCTCTATTTTTGCCTTGCGCGATAGGAGGATATAACAGTCGCCGACGCTCGGCTGCGACTCTTGCAGGTATTGCGCCTGAAAGAACTCCCACGCGGGCGCGTCGATCGTGCGCTCGCCCTTTCGTTTCCCGTACTGCGGCAGGAGACCCGAGAGACCGTCTGCACGGTGCTTCGCTTGCCAGTTGTAGAGCGTTGACTGCGAGAGCCGCGCGGCGGGGTGCGCCGCGTTCCATGCAGCGAGGAAGGCACGCGTCAGCTCCGTGCGTTTGCCGGGCGTTGCGATGAATGCCTCATACTCCTTCAGCGTCCGATAACGCTCATTCGCCACCGTCCGTGCCGCAGCGTCCGCACGGTCATAGGCGGATGCGGCGGGACGCTCCGGCTCCTCGATGATATTGTGCCGCCGATAGTACGCCGACTGCACCGCCTCGGGAAGTGCCGAAAGGCGGATCATCGTCACGCGCCCGCTCTTGCCGCCGCGCGTTCCTTCAATGAATCGAAGTTCCCCGTAACGCCCTGCCATCGCATTTTTCTGTACCGCACGCTCGCCGATCGACAGCAGCTCCGCCGTCTCCTTCACGCTGAGAAGATGCTCGCTATTCTGCATCGTGTCACCTGCTTCCCCTGCGGCGCGGTGATCTCGTGCACTTCGCCCCGCCCGATCTGATACGTTACCCGCTCCGCGCAGCTCGTCAGGCGGACGACCTGCCCGCCGATCACAGCGCGGATCTTCTGCACGCCGCCGACGCGCGACTCAATGTATCTCATCATCGTCATACCCCTGTACCTTTCTCAGCTCCCGCGTAAGCGCGAGATGCTTTTTCCGCGCTGCCTTCTCTACGGCTCGCAGTCGTCCGATCTCAAGAAAATACACATCCTCCGACTTTATCATCCGACACCCTGCCGCAGCCGTCAGCACCTCCAGCGGCGTGTAGTCCTTCACGATCCGGCAGAACGTCGGCAGATACTCGGCGGGCATACGGTAGCCCTCCTTACTCTCTGCCGTGTACGCGTTCAGCATCGACTCCGTGATCTCCGTGCCGAGCATCTCACTCATCTGCCCCGCAATCGCATAGCGTTTCATACCGCTGCCCTTGATCGCCTCCGCGATCGCCTCCTTCATCCGCAGCGGCAGCGGCTTCGTCTCCGCCGCATAATCCGGACGACTGAACTTCTGCGGATTGATTTCCTCGATCATATCAAAAAGGCTCATCTGATTTTCATTGGCCTCGGCAGTCTTTTGTCTGCGTTTTGCCATTGCCACACCTCACAAAAAACGGTATACTGAATGTAAGTTACTTTTTAAGTCCCCATCTTCTGACAGCACAAAGCCGTTGTGCCGTCGTAACAGGGACAAAGAAAGTTGCTACAGCATGAGCCGGCGACTTGTCGCCAAACATTCGCGCCGCTCATGCTGCCTTAAAAACCTGCTCCATCGGCCGCCCGATGATCTCCGCGATCCGCTCCTGAATCCTGCGGCTCTTGCTCTTACCGTAGATGATATAGTGCACCGCAGGATGGGACACACCCAGCTCCCGCGCAATGCGGATCTGCGTATACCCCTTCTTTCGCAGGAGACGAATAATCCGATCTCCCGTCACCCCTCTCACCTCCTTTCACTAGGAAGAAGTGACCAAACATGACAACCGCCAATCCTCCAATCATCCTCATGCCGGATGTCCAAGCATCGCTTGCCAGTCTCTGCATGACATTTCAGAATGCCATCGCCGCAAGTCAGACAGCCATCCAACAAGCGGCACTTTCGTCGCAGGAGAATCAACAACGTGCTGTACGGCAGATGCAGGAAACGCTTCGCCGATCGCTCCAACATCTCGCGCAATCGTCGCGTGATTCCGTGGAGAACTACCAAAACGCCTTAAAAGAAGCCCTCTCATCGCTCAACACGCGTTTAGACAGTCTCACCCCCGATCAGCGTGCCGCCCTGATTGATGACCTATCCAACAAGAGACTGCAAACCGTTACAAGAGATTATCTTGATTGGTTGGTATCTCAATCCGAAGAAGCCTCACCGCGTCAGCTATCAATCGAACTCCCCGTTAGATTAACGGTCAGCGATCCCGTTGAAACTGTCCCCGAAACACCTGCAATCTCCCAATTGGAAGCATTTAATGCAGAATATGATCAGCTGTCTCCAACTACTCAGGAAGTCATAAAGCATTTTCCGCTTATTCAAAATGTGTTGTTTAACAAAGATTACTTAATGACAACCTTTTTGGCATGGACAACAAACGATATTCCTGCAATAAATTTAATTGGTTTTCTCTGTTCTCTTGCTCTCCTTGTAACGGTTACTTTGTACAATAAACCAGATTCGAGCAAGCCGGATAAAGATTCTCAGGTCACTGGAAATCCTTCCAAGTAGCAGCATGATAACAACCAGAACCCACGCAGCAGCATGTTCAGCGTCCCAATCATTCCAACGCCAGAAAATATAGGGCATTATCATGATCGTCGGGTTTTCATTCATATTGTGAATGATCTGCCGTATCCTCTTCCGTGCCCGAGGAAGGAACTCACGGATTTTTTGCATCCTCTCACCTCCCTTCGCCCCCTTCCCCGCATCCTCCGCCGACGCTCTCATCTCCAAATGTTTCGCCCGTCTGGATGCGG
>ENA-OWND01000876-OWND01000876.1-metagenome-genome-assembly--contig:-NODE-876-length-19605-cov-22.385780_pt1 | contig 19605 bp, 12 predicted proteins | sample MGYA00245342_ERZ651119 | MGnify/ENA primary metagenome ERZ651119 (study PRJEB26857, sample SAMEA4031756) | metagenome | biome: human; feature: oral; material: saliva | place: Philippines | collected 2014... | reverse complement strand
CATTAATCGAAATGGAACAAGATTTACAATCCGCTATCTCCTACGCTGGTGGTACCACTCTACAAGCTATCCGCAAAGTAGACTACGTTCTTGTTAAAAACTCCATCTTTAACGGCGACCGCTAATCGGTTACTAACATACCAAGAGGGGCTACGATTCATACGAATCGTAGCCCCTCTTCTTTTTATTTGCAGCATTTAAACGAAGAAACTATTCTTCTACACCACAATTTTTATTTATTAAATAATATGCATATTTACCGATGCCGGCACTGATAACAAGCAATACAGTCAAGACGATGAATGCAATGGTAAGACTCGTACCATGAGCAATGAATCCAATCAATGCAGGTCCCATCAAAATCCCCATATAACCGAGCATGGTAGATGTAGCCACTGCTTGTGTCATAGGAATTACATTTTGTTCCCCCATCGCAGAGAATAGATTTGGCACAACCATGGCTAATGAGATACCTAATAATAAGTACGTATACATAGACGCATGGCCAGGTAGGAATACGATGAGTGCCATTGCAATAGCACCTAGTAGATAACCACCTACAACAACTTGTTTAGATGTTACATGTTTACCAATTGTATTACCAAGAAGGCGACCAATACACATAGTCCCATTAAACAGCATAACGCCCATTACGGCTTCTTGAATAACAATGCCTTTATCTTCAAATAAGTAAAGTGCACTCCAGTCCCCTACGGCACCTTCTACCAAATAGGATACAAAGGATAAGAGACCAAAGATAATAGCAATTGGATGGAATGATAACGGACTTTTAGACTTCTTCATAACCTTTGCATTTGGATCACGACCAAAGGTTAACATAAATTGACTAATCGCAATCATCGCAATAAAGAGTATGATGAGAAGGCCCCAAATACTTTCATTAACAGGTAAAGATAAGATTTTTAAGAGAACAAGCAATACACCGGCACCTGCAAAGCCACCTAAGCTCCACCCACCGTGATAAGCACCCATTAAATGCTTTTTACTTACCTTTTCCGTTAAAATAGCTTGTAAGTTGGCAGAAGCACCACTAAGGCCTACGCCAATGCCAAAGAAAAATAATGCTATTGTGGTTGTCACAATTGTAGAACACATGGTAACAATAGCCAGAGACAACATGCCGATAAAACTAGCTAATAAAACGACTCGCTTACAGCCAAAGCTTTCTACAAGTTTACCAGCTATAGCCATGGATAAACAAGAACCTACACCGAGCAACAAAATCATGGAACCTAATACATCCTCACCGATGCTTAGTTTCGCTTTTAAATATGGCACAAATCCGGCCCATAAGGCAGTGTACATACCAGGGATAAAAAATGCACCAAATGCACCACGAATATTAGATTTTGAAACAGAAACTTGTTCGCTCATCATGTCCTTTCTGGTTTCTAGAACCGTTCGGCGAAGAAAGGCCCTTTTGTATCCGCTAGACCGCGATAACATGCGTTTCTAGGGGAAACCATTTTAACTACAAGAAAATTATATTGAGAATATAGTAACCCTCTTTACACATAATGTAAAGAGGGTTCTTAAAATTTAAATTTAAATTAAAAACGTAAGGCCCATAGCGATAAAAATAGCAGGTAATAAATTAGCTAAACGAATCTTATTAGGCCAAATTATATTAATGCCTACACAGAAAATTAAGATGGATCCTACATAGGATAAATTGTCGATAGCCTGCTGTGTCATAAGTGGCGCCGCAACATGCGCTAAGGCCGTGATCAACCACTGCGTGATACCTACAGGAATGAAGGAAAACAATGCGCCCTTCCCCATGGATGAGGTCATAACCATAACAATAACACCATCAAGAATTCCTTTGAGTAGCAAGGTTTGGTAATCTCCTGTCAATCCATCTTGAATTGAACCGAGCACGCCCATCGCACCAACAGTAAACGTAAGTGATGCAGTGATAAACGCTTGCGTAAACTTAGGGTCCCCTGTATTACCGGTTTTATCTTTCACCCAGTCACCAAAGACCGTAATCCATCGGTCTAAATCAATGATTTCACCAATCACAGCACCAACTACCATGCTGATAATCATCAACAAAGGTCCAGTAGTTTGCAAGGAACCATTAACGATAACCAGCATAAATTGCATGGCCCCGCTCATCCCTAGTAACAGCACGATGATACCACATACTACCATAAGGGTTTGTTTTAAATTGTCCTTCATAAATCGGCCGCACGTGAGCCCAATAATACTACCACCGATAATGAGCCCCATGTTGATAACCGTACCTAAACCAATCATCTTCTTATCCTTTCCCTTACGTATGAAAGTTATTATGAAAGTAGTATATCAACTATATCGATAACAATCAATATAAAATATCACAAAAAAACCGTATCTATGTTTCAGTAGATACGGTTCTATTTATATTAATCATCTATTGTCATATAAACCACAGGATTAGCCTCATTGATTTCATTAAAACAAGGGCAATCCTTACCGTGATCGTTGATGAGACCACTAGCTTGTAAATGGGAATAGATGGTCACAGGTCCTACAAATTTGAACCCTCGTTTCTTAAGGTCTTTGCTAATGCGCGTAGATAATTCATTTTTAGCAGGCACCCTTCCCTCAGAATGGCCTTCATAAATAAGAGTCTTATGATTGGTGAAAGCCCATATATATTCGCAAAAGGATCCAAATTCATCTTGAATGCGTTGGAACGCCTGTGCATTATTGATGATGGCCTCAATCTTCTTGCGGGATTTTAACATTCCCTCTGTACTCATAATGCGCTCTATATCTGTTTCCGTATATTGAGCCACCGCATCAACATTAAAATGTTCAAAACACTGACGTATAATGTCTCGTTTATTTAAAATCGTGAGCCAACTCAGACCGCATTGTAGGCTCTCCAAACATAAATGTTCAAATTGATGTTGGTCATCATGAATAGGACGCCCCCATTCATAATCATGATACGCCTGATACAATGGCGTTGTGGGCCAAGAACAAGTGACTTTCATGAAGGCTCCTTTCTATACTACAACTAGCCTGTTACTAGAAATCGCGCTATACATACAATAATACCCATGCTCACTAGATTTGTAAAGAATACCATACATCGTATTCACTGCCCCTAATATGTAACTCATCTATTAATAATTTAAATATTTTTAAAATAAAATTGTGAAAATTCATTTACAATTCACGAAAAATGTTATATTATTTTAAATATATTTTAAATGTGTCTGACACAAAGTCTTTATAAAGTGAGTATATATCTATCTTTCATTATATAAGAGAGTATTAAATCAACCGATAGATATATATTCATTTATGAAGAGTCTTTCACAATATAAAAATAAATTACAAATTAAGTAATATAGTTGAGGTGTAAGAGAATGAGAGCGAGAAATAAGATGTTATTGTCCGCTGTGATGATGACCATGTTGTCATCTACAGTGGCCCTCCCTAGCACGTGGGCGGCAGCAGGCCTTGGTTCTAATGGCAATGTGTTTGCAGTAGGTTCTGAAAGTAAATTTGAAAGCACTGGCAATACGACGGCAACAGGTGTCATTGCATCAAACGGCGGTCAAGTGACTATTGCATCCTTAGATACGCCTGATCAAAACCAATTACCTAAGCGCCATCGCCAACCAGCTTTCATTACAGGCATGCTAGATAATAGTTCCATTCAAGTGGATGGCGGGGTTATGAACGTGAATACGGCCCCATGGGACGCACCCTATCCACTAGCATTTGCCTATAACAGTAAAATTAATCTTGGTATCGATGATTCAGGTACTGTAAAACATAAAGTATTTAATATGCAAGGTAATATACTTGTATCTGATAAAACGATGCCTCCATACCAACAACAGCAACCATCCGTGATTAATATTGGCCTCGGCCGTGCGCACAATAGCCCTAACCAATTTACCGGCAAGGCTGTGAACACATTAGAGGATAAGGGTGGCGAAATCAACATGACCTTTGATGGTGGCATGTGGAGCCACGATAACATGGGTGGCTTGGAGGCATTCCAAATTAAAGGCAACGAAGCGCGCAGCAGTATCAATACACTCAAAGGCACTCGCACACGTGAAGGATTCAGCCGTATTTCTCAAGATTCTCGCAGCGACATCCACGTTAATAATTTGGACGGCCACATCAATGTCATTTACGACATGAGCGCTGGTACTGGTTTGAACTTCGCTAAACCAGCCGCTCAAAAAACAGGCCTTGATGCATCTGACATCGAAGGCGGTAACTTCATCGTAAAATCCGCTACAACAGGGTCTGGTGTACATGGCTATGTAACAGGCGATCATCTCGATACGTCCTCTGAAAGCAATGTAAACAAGATTCTAGATAACTTGGCGCATAAATTCTATTACGAAAATTATATGAATGGTGAAAGAAACCTTTCTGGTACTGTATCCATCGCTTCTAATGGCATCGTGTCAAGCTTCCAAAAAGCGTTAACTACAGACCAAAAAGAAGGTGCTATTACATGGCAAAACGGTAATGGTCAAGGTTCCTATGCGGCTCCTACTCCGGTTACTCCAGCACCTACCCCTGTGACACCTGTTACTCCAGCACCTACTCCTGTAACACCAAGTCCTGTAGTAACGCCTGGCGCTTATGATACACCACAAATGCACGGCATTCGTTCTGCTGTAGTTGGTACTATCAACGCATGGCGTACAATGACGAGCGATATGAATCGTGCTAACCAATTACAACAAGGTTCCCCAACAGGTATTTGGGCTCGTATTGGTGGCGGTCGATATAACTATGCTAATGACGGTATCAATACAGCTACTGATTACACAAGCATCCAAGGCGGTTATGATACTAAAACTAGCCGTGACTGGACCGTAGGCGGTCAAGTTTCTTACCTACGCGGTTCTGAAGATTATGTATTCAATGGTTCTGGCAAGGTAAAATCCTATGCTGTTGGCGCTTATGGATTGAAAGACCTTGGTAAGGATCAATACGTACATGTAGAATCTCAAGTAGGTCGTATCTCTAATGAATTTACAGCGCGTAATGAAATCGGCCAAGCTAAATCTGGCGATGTAAAATCCAATGCGTATAGCATCGGCGTTCGCTACGGCAAAACTATAAAATCTGCTAATGGTTTCTATGTAGAACCACAAGCACAATTGAACTATACACACTTCGGTGGTCGTGACTTTACAGCAGGCAATGTTTCCGTTAACCAAGCTGGTGTAAACAGCACATCCGGCAAACTCGGCCTGGAAGTAGGCAAACAATTTGGCAATGGTAACCTATATACACGCTTTGCTGCAGGTCATGCTTTCACAGGCAATGTGAAAACTACCTATGCTAGCGGTAATGCCGTAAAATTGACAGAACAAGACCTCAAAGGCACTTGGACTGAACTCGCATTCGGTGGCCGTTATGGTTTCAATACGAACAACAGTGTATATGCGGACATTACTACCGGTCTATCTGGTGATTACCAAGCTGACTGGGGTGTAAACGCTGGATTTACTCATAAATTCTAATTTATATTACATACCGTTATATACGGCCATATAGTTGTACAACCATAGATATCTCCCCTGTATATCCCTTGCATATCTATGAGAGACGCATCCTAATATATTTCCCCTTTTTATGCAATACTACTCCAATAGGATGCTACTTCCCCCCTCTTATCGTAAGCTATATGGCCTTATATACATACATTTAGATTCCGTCTAAATGTTTACTAACTTTCTTACTACAATGCAAAACGCCCTCTTCATTGGCAGCCTTAGATGGTTGCTGTGAAGGGGGCGTTTTGTTTTGCTAATAGTCATTTTATTAAGAAATATTAGATTACTATGTAAAATGTATACCTATAGCTCTATTTTACGATATAATGTATATAATTATTAATTCTTAACATAAAGGAGGTGATGCTATGTGCAGATATATCCTAATGCATAAAAATATTCCTGTGTTAACAGCAATATTAGATGATACTTTAACAGTAACAAAGGTTACTGAAATAATAAATCCAGACCGCAAACCATTGAATATGATGGTCATGGACAATCAAGAAATCGCACTTAATGATTTTTTAAAGCATCGTGCGATTCCCGGTTCGCGACCTAATTTAGAAGATTTACTAGAGGCCTATCACGCATCAGATGCATTAGAATTTTCATTAAAATCATATCAACTTAATCTATCTGACCACTATTGGATGAAACCAATACACTCTAATTTAGATTGGGATACTATCAATTTTTATGACCATCCTATAATTGACACGCCTTTATTCTTATCTGATTCTGATGATATCGATATCGATTTAATTACACCGAATTCATCTGTAAACGGTTCTCTTCGTCAGATGTGGGTGCAACAAAAAAAAGGTATTCGCCTATTAAAAGCTGGAAACTTCCTCAATCAACAACCATTTAATGAAGTATTTGTGTCAAAATTATGCAAAGAACTAAACTTTCACCATGTACCATATGAATTAGAAACAATCGCATCTGGTGAAATCGTGTCATCTTGCCCACTATTTACGAGCGGAGACATTGAATACATCCCTGCCTGGCACATAGCAGCGCCACTTAAACGACGCGATAATAAATACCAAGCGTTCTTAGATCAGTGTACACATTTTTCAATTCCAAATGTGAAAGCTCATTTAGATGCGACACTTGCTTTGGACTATCTAACATTAAATGACGACCGTCACTACGGTAACTTTGGATTCTTACGGAATTCTACAACACTTGAATTCCTTGGCATGGCCCCGATCTTCGATAATGGCAATACCCTATGGTACAACGAAATGACGATTAATCCACATAGACCATTCCATACGTATCCATCATTACCGTTTAAATCGAAACATGATAAGCAAATAAAGTATGTAACAACACCACTAACAATTCCGCAGTCATTGTCTAAAACAGCAATGGAATTGATGGATTCCATATATGCAAAAAATTCAAATATTACGGAAGATCGTCTTACTATGATGAAAACATTATTTGCTGAGCGATTAGACATGCTAAATGCATATCTAACGAAATTAAAGTAATAAAATATTTAACAGAATAAATTCAATATCAGAATAAAAGTAGCATTACTAACGTATAGACAAAGATGGCATATGCCAATGGTCTATATTACTTATAGTAATGCTACGTTTTTGTCATCAGCTCTATGTATTCTTATATCATCAATTCTATACATTCTTTTAGTATCACTTACAGAGTTACACTACTTTCAAACAATCGCATAACTAAAGGTGAATAAAAATAAGTTTTAGAGGTTTATAAAATCACATTACGCTCAAATGCCCGAATAGTATGAGTATCACATCAATTGGCTTTATAGATTTGTAGAATTACACCACTTTCAAGCTACACGGCATTAACGTGGACATTACTTTTAATTCTAGAGATTTATAGAATTACACTACTCTCAAACCAGTAGCTTGAAATACCGCAATTAAAAAAGTTTTAGAGATTTACAGAAATACACTACTCTCAAACTACTACAAACAACTGGCGGTATTAGTTTAGGTTTTAGAGATTTACAGAATTACACTACTCTCAAACTGACAATTAGATGATATAAAATTTTTGTGTGTTTTAGAGATTTACAGAATTACACTACTCTCAAACCACCTTTCTCTAATTCACTTTGTTCTAAATGTTTTAGAGATTTACAGAATTACACTACTCTCAAACCGCTATGGAGATGTACGGATCGCCTCAATCGTTTTAGAGATTTACAGAATTACACTACTCTCAAACAGGGATGATTGTATTCGCGCCATACAATTTATTTTAGAGATTTACAGAATTACACTACTCTCAAACAGTTTTATTTGTATCATTTTCTACTATATCGTTTTAGAGATTTACAGAATTACACTACTCTCAAACTAATGCCGCATCAATCAATATAATGCCTGCGTTTTAGAGATTTACAGAATTACACTACTCTCAAACACGGCTTATACTGTTGTAACAGTCTTAAAAGTTTTAGAGATTTACAGAATTACACTACTCTCAAACGTATTCCCATCTCGTCTATATAGGCGAATTGTTTTAGAGATTTACAGAATTACACTACTCTCAAACTAGAAGAAATGAAGAATAAATTATCTACACGTTTTAGAGATTTACAGAATTACACTACTCTCAAACTACTGAAATTGTTATTTCAAACACTTTTGAGTTTTAGAGATTTACAGAATTACACTACTCTCAAACCGTAATATCCTTTAAGAACTCGTGTTGGTTGTTTTAGAGATTTACAGAATTACACTACTCTCAAACCGTGCGAGGTGCTTTCTGCCGTTATGCATTGTTTTAGAGATTTACAGAATTACACTACTCTCAAACCACAACGTACGCATTTCCTGTAATGTGAAGGTTTTAGAGATTTACAGAATTACACTACTCTCAAACGCATTATTGGTGCCAAACGCCAACGCATTAGTTTTAGAGATTTACAGAATTACACTACTCTCAAACTCATCTTCACTTATAGCATTGATTTTAGCTGTTTTAGAGATTTACAGAATTACACTACTCTCAAACCAATCACCTCAAATACAACAAAAAAAAGCAGTTTTAGAGATTTACAGAATTACACTACTCTCAAACCATGTTGGCCAGAGGTTCTGTGTTCGTGATGTTTTAGAGATTTACAGAATTACACTACTCTCAAACACATCTTGACGATTGTATTCGACATAGGTTGTTTTAGAGATTTACAGAATTACACTACTCTCAAACGCCGATAATCGCGGATTGCCCACCGGCAACGTTTTAGAGATTTACAGAATTACACTACTCTCAAACAAACTTGATGATAAAATATATGATTATGTTGTTTTAGAGATTTACAGAATTACACTACTCTCAAACATACCATGACTACGATATACATATATTTGTGTTTTAGAGATTTACAGAATTACACTACTCTCAAACTTGAAAGGTAATGTAGTAGGTGTATTGACTGTTTTAGAGATTTACAGAATTACACTACTCTCAAACCAACCTCATGTGGATATTAGAGGGTTTAGAGTTTTAGAGATTTACAGAATTACACTACTCTCAAACTAACTTGCCTATGAATCGTAGTTTGACTTAGTTTTAGAGATTTACAGAATTACACTACTCTCAAACGTAAGATGTTGTCATTATAATTTGTTTTGCGTTTTAGAGATTTACAGAATTACACTACTCTCAAACTAGCCGTTTAGGGTATGGAGCTACGTGACTGTTTTAGAGATTTACAGAATTACACTACTCTCAAACCGCAATCTGGTCGAGCGGTTGCAACTTTCAGTTTTAGAGATTTACAGAATTACACTACTCTCAAACTGTACGATGCTCAAGGTCTGTGATGCGTGTGTTTTAGAGATTTACAGAATTACACTACTCTCAAACATATCAGAAGTCATAGCAAGATCTTCACCGGTTTTAGAGATTTACAGAATTACACTACTCTCAAACAATGGCTTGCGCTGCGAACACGTCACCACCGTTTTAGAGATTTACAGAATTACACTACTCTCAAACCACCTATAAACATAAAAATCGTTTGGCATAGTTTTAGAGATTTACAGAATTACACTACTCTCAAACACAATAGATGGTACTAAAACGTTAAAACAAGTTTTAGAGATTTACAGAATTACACTACTCTCAAACCACTTCTGTGAATATTGTTGGGCAACTTTGGTTTTAGAGATTTACAGAATTACACTACTCTCAAACATATGGTGGTATGTGATAAATGTTCGGCCAGTTTTAGAGATTTACAGAATTACACTACTCTCAAACGTGTTATTAGTACCAAACGCTAGCGCATTAGTTTTAGAGATTTACAGAATTACACTACTCTCAAACGAGGCTACTAATACCGCCTTTTATCGTGTGGTTTTAGAGATTTACAGAATTACACTACTCTCAAACGTTGAAGTTAGGGATAACAGTTTGGTCATTGTTTTAGAGATTTACAGAATTACACTACTCTCAAACGCAATTATTGTTAAATGTAATGCCTGTAAAGTTTTAGAGATTTACAGAATTACACTACTCTCAAACTGGTGCGTGTGGCGGTTTTCACGTGTGTTTGTTTTAGAGATTTACAGAATTACACTACTCTCAAACTACTACCTCAACGGAGAGGCTAAACAGATTGTTTTAGAGATTTACAGAATTACACTACTCTCAAACCATTGGCCCGAAGGTTTCACGAGGTTTAATGTTTTAGAGATTTACAGAATTACACTACTCTCAAACGTCTTTAATCTTACAGATATACCAGATATCGTTTTAGAGATTTACAGAATTACACTACTCTCAAACACACAGCCTGGCGATGTATGGATTCTGGGCGTTTTAGAGATTTACAGAATTACACTACTCTCAAACCCCAAATTAAATTTGAGGCTTAAGAGCAACTCGGGCTACCACCAGGTGTAATTCTATATTCTCTTTAAATAATACAAAAATCATTATCTAAAATATACCTATTAATAAGACTTTTATCAAGGACTTCTCTATTAAAAGATCCTGTTGTGAAACAAACTAATCGTAATTGTCGGCTTAACATATTTTGGTAAAATGCATTAATTTCATCATCATTTAATACTAAATCTAAATTTACCATAATAAATATCATAGGAGATAATAATGTGTCTACCACCTCTATATAAGACATAAGATCCATGACATCTCCTTTACGATTAAACTCGAAATTAAAGCTACCTAATTTAATAATCTCAGCAGCACCCATTTCCATTTTATGTTGAATTGATAAAGGATATCCAAATTCTAAGGAATAATAAAATGCATGAAGCCGATTAACAATATCAGCTACCTCTTCAGTCATTAATAAAGCCTCTTTTGTCAGTTGATTTTGTAATTTAGTTAATAAGGATTTACTATTTACATCTACATATAAAGGATTAAGTATGATATGACTATATTTATCTAAATTAAATGCTTTATCATTATCATTTAAAATCCAAGGTCCCACACCACTATCACATTGTATATCAAGTTCAGTCACCATTCTACGAAATACTTTACGATTTTCAAATGATACAACGGTTACCTTATCACGAAGCACGTCAAACTCCAATATAGAGTCTTGATACATTAATTTCATATTATTAGTATCCTCTCTGTTGAGTCTATAACTTCACTTTGCTTATCCCCAACTACAATCTCCATTCTAGAAAACTGTTTTTCCGTAATAGTTAACATAAATAAGCTTCCACTAGGAGGCTTATTTTTACGTACATGTTCCATAATGAGATTAGCACTAGTCGTATTAAGTACTAACTTTGAATATACAGACTCTTGTAACATGAGAAATCCCGATACAATTAGATACTTTCTAAAATTTCTATATTCTTTTCTATCCTCCGATGTTAAAGTCGGTAGGTCAAACATCACTAGTATTCTCATAAATCTATAGCTCATATTCTATAAACCTAATCTCGTTAGCTGCTTGAACACGCAAGGCCTCGAATACACTTTTACAATAAATACGTACCGCGGTACTAAATGTTTGAATAGTATTATTAATTTTTACATCTTTAGATAGTAATTCTATAAGTGAAAGTTTAATGTCGCGATTAAATTCTGTGGGCATTAAATTAATAACAATCTCATCAATAAAGCCTCGTAATGGTTCCATTAAATCCGATCCCAAATTATACGGATTAAATTGATTGCAGTGATTAAGCCCTAATTGTGTAATATAACCTAATGATAAAATCTCTCGATTAACTGTAGAAAGCAATATCGCATATCCATAGTTAAGGGCTGCATTAACAGGATTATCTTGTTCCCTAGAAAATGATTTTCCAAATAAAGCATTAAAATATACCTTGGCCGCATGCCCTTCACGTTGAGTCTCATCATTTAAAGTCAACTCATCTAGATATTGATATAGTAAGTCTGCCTCCTTTAACTCCTTGTATTTTAATAACTCCGCTTGATTCATAATCTTCCGACGCACAATTTCAGTCCATATATAAGCCTGCACATCTTTAGACCAATCAGCTTGTTCTCGACAACGTTTACTACTATTATGACTACCATGCAATGGAAGAACCTCACTAGCGGGATTACGCTTCTCATCACAAAATACAATGGCCACTTTCTTTTTAATTAACTCATTGAGAAGTACAGCAGTGAGGCTCACTGCTGTAGACTCAATAACTAACATATAGATTTCATCAATATAGATTTTAGTCGTTTCAAAGTCTTTCCGAATAATCATGTAATTCATTTTAAAATCTAACTTAGAACGACTACTTATCACTACTGTACGCCAACTCATAGTATCACCTATTACAGTCTTACTCGTATTTAAACAATAGTTACCTCATTAGAATATAAACCAGTAATGGATTCATTGATAATTTTAAACTCATTTAACGACGAAATTTTAAAATTAACAACTTTACGAGATGCACTAACGTTTATATTACTTAAAGATAGTTTCTTATTCATATTAGTAATAATATTAAGTATCTCAGCTAATGTCTTACATCGTTCTTCTAACGAAAGTTTTGTAAATTGTCTTCTTCCTACACTATCAATATCCGTTGATTTATTACCTCTCATCTTTGTATAAATAGGCTCATTAAACTTAGACACTAAATAATCAAATAACTTTTGAGAGTACTCTAAAGTTATATTTTCAACTTGATTATTTATTGGATTTCTAGACTTCACCGATGAAGCTTTAAGTTTAATATTTTTATTTTCTGATATTATAGCTGTAAATTTCTCAACCAATTTTATATAAAACTGCATCTCTAAAGGAACTATTAGTTGAATTGCATTATCAATACAAAAACGATCATTTGATCGTCCACCTAAGTAATAATTAAATCCATCAATTTTTAATAACTGATCATTGTATACTTTTTTATAAATTATTCGTATATTATTAGCCTTAGGTAAAACCGTGTTTATATATTCTAAAAGAGCTTGATTAGTTAAATTTTTAGTAGCTATAAAAATAGGTATTGGTAAAAATGATTTAATACTATTATTCTTTTTATCACTATATTCAATAATTGTATAGTAAGCATTCTTTATATCTGAATATCCACCATATTTTGTATTCTGTGACATAATTAAGTCATTACCTTTTATTGGCAAATATATATCAGCCTTAACTTTACTAGCCTTAGTTAAATTTATATCGGCCAATTGCCCTTTTTGCTCATAAACACGCCTTGTAACACGAACATCATTACTAGCCATCATTTTCTTGACTGTATCCATACTAGTATCTTTATTCCAAGCTTTTCCATCTTTTGCATTAGTACATTTAACATCATAATTAAACATCTTCGCTAGATTATATGTACGATTTGCGCCATTCTTTTTAAAGAAGAGACGGAAATTACGTGTGAATTTTTCATGGTATACATTGCCTACTACGATATTTAAATAAGCATCTTTAGCATGATGGTGATGATTTAATGAACGAACTTTAATAAAATTATTATTATGACGGAAATCTGATACGTTCTCAGCTTTTACAAATACAACATCAATATCAGGGTATAAGCGACGTAATAATGTTGTAGTAGCTTTCACAGATTGATTAGTTTCTACTAATTGTCGAGCAATAAATCCACTCAAATCATCTGCTGTAAGTGGTGCAATACGAGTAAGTCGTTCGTATTTTCGTTCGCTAATGAGCCCTTGATGTTTTAAAAATGCCCAAAATGGCTTTTGCTTAGTTTGAATTCTATTATCAATTGGATATATATCTGACTTTTTAGCATTAGCAGTACGCTCACATAACACTAAATTATCAAAACTATCATCCTTAGTAAGACTGCGAGGATAAATATGATCAATATCATAATTATCTGTATTTAATTGATTTAAATCTATAATATTTCCTGTGTAAGCACAACGCCCCATTTGTGTATAGTATAAATACAATTTTTTACTTCTTAATGCCGCATCATCGTAATTAGCCAAACCTGATTTTAATACACCAAATTCTTTATCCTGTAAACCACTTTGTAGAACATCATCTTTTTTTATAGCAGAATATAAATCAGACAATCGTTTTTGACGTGAATCTTTTTTCTTCTTTTCCGATTTATTTGTCCGTGCCACTTCCACAAAAATACGGGATGGTAATGCTTTTTTAATATGAGCTACTTCATCAACAATACGCAATGCTTGCCATACCGCACGTTTAACGGCTGGTGAAAGTGCCAACTCATCAATGATATCGTGAGGATTAACCACTTGCCCTTGTGTCAATTTAGCATTTTCTTCCTCAATACATTCCATAAAAGAAAACTTATCACCTAATAGTTCCATCAAATTATAGCTATCATTACGCATCAATTCAATTATAGTTTTGGGTGCACCATTACCAGCTTTATCACAACCATCGATTCCCTTTAGCAACTTTTTAGAAAGTCGTCCCCAATCCCGATATCGTAATTTTGACAATTTTTTGATAGTCTCGTCATTAAGCTGAGATCCAAATTTATTACGTAATGTTTGGCGTAACATTTTTTTACTTTCACCAAAGATAGTAATATCCGTAATAATATCTTCAGCCATGGATACATCAAAATTATTACCTAAGATTCTAACCATATCACGATAAGAAGTTAGGTCATTTTTTATCTCTCCATCAAGACCTGTAATCTCAGGTTTATGCTTTTTAGTTATGTAGTTATTGTCCTTTAAAAACAACTCTATGCGATTCTTGGTCATTTTCTTATGATCTTGCTTAAATATAGAATCAATGATATGTTGTTTTACACCTTGTGCTAATGCTTTACCATCAATACGCACATTATTTAACTCATTGAGCAGCATAAACTCACTATATAAAAGAGATGACTTAGGTAACACATCTTCACCAAAAAGATATGTACATTTATTTGTAAGGTTTTTAATAAATGCCGCTGCAGATTTTTCTCGATCAATCTTCTCTTCAAAATTCCAAGGTGTAACTCGACCCGCTTGCTTACGCACAGCCCAAGAAAATCCGCCATTATCGATATTATGATGTGTATTTAATGGTCCTACATAGTATGGAATACGGAATTCTAACATTTTAATCAATTTTTCTGTTACAGAAAAACCATCATATACTGTATGCAAGAATGGAAATTTAGGTCCACATTTATCTAATATGACTTTGAGTTCTTCTAAATGTAGTTGATAAGGTATAACTCCGTTATCTTTAATACGTTGTAAAGGTAATAACGTTTGTAATTCAATTTCATTAAGTATATATTCTTTATCTTTAGAATCAGCTAACCCCTCTACTATTTTCTTAGTATATTTGTAAAAATCTTCACGACTACAACTAGTTTCTTCTGTACGACCTTGTTTAATATAGTGTACATAATTATGTACCCCTTTTTTATCAGACTTAAACATCTCATTGTAAACATTTCGATCTAATTTTAATAAAGACTTCAATATCACTAAATCTTCTTTGTGTTTATCGAAAGCTTTTACCTTAGACTGAGAAATAGTAAGTCCTGGCTCTTTAATAGACATAAGAATAATCGCATCATATACAGATTTACAATCATCAATGATATGAATTTCATCGCCCCATACTTTAGCTAATTCATCTCTCTTTTCATCATATGTATCTCCAACAATCTGTAGCTTTTTTAGGTCATCATCTATATCTTCTACGGAGCCAAATAAGTCTATTAAATTAGCAGATAAACCTAACACTAAATTGGCAAAAGCTTTAAGAGTCTTTTTATCTTCTTTAACTTGTTCTTTTTGAGGTTTATCAGGAGTATTCACTTCATCAAAAACGGTATATGTGTCTACAAGCCGTTCTATTGCTTTAGCTTTATCTGATTTTGTTTTTCCCGACTCCATTAATATATTGCTAATAGAGCTAATAGCAGAATTAGTATCAAAGCAATTAAATGTAATATTTACTAACGCTTGTTTGAGAACATCTTCAAATGTAAATGCGTTTGAATTAAATGTAGCACCTTCATATAGGAAATTACCACGATATTTTAATATATGATGTACAGCTAAAAATAGCTTACGTATATCGTCAGTACCATTTTCCATCAAATCTTTACGCAAATGATAAATAGTAGGATATTCTGTAAAGTAATCTTGATCCGTATAGTCTTCATCAATAAATAATATATGTTTAGAACTATGTCCTGTAGTTTTATCCTCGTAGTGGTATTTACTTTCATGAAGACGAATAAAGAATGTTGAATCTACTTGTGCCATAGCATCAGCAAATAGTTCTTCTAAAAGTTTTAAACGCAACTTGCGACGTTCCAATCGCCGCCGCATCGAACGGAATCCACGACGTGCTACAGCAGACTCACCCTCTTCAAACAATCGACTACCCCACATTTTATGAGAATGAAATTTCAGTAACTCATATGATTTATTTGTCACTGCCCACCCTACTGAATTAGTACCAATATCCAGTCCTACAAAATAATCCTGTTTAGGATAATCCTTTAAATAACTAGTAATAAGTTGATTCGATGTTTGCGTTTCCATAAGTCTGCTCCTTTGGAAATTAATAATTGACATTCATCAAAAGGTTAACTATACTATAAGTAATCCAATTAGTTTTGGAGGTTTACAGAATTACACTACGAGTTCAAATACAAATTTATTTACAATGCCTTCGGGCCACCCGACGTAGGGTATCATCTCAATTCTTCTGAATTGGGATTTTTTTATTTTAAGGACTCCATTATGAAATCTGTAAATCACGAAACACTTGTATAATTAATTTCATTTTATCATATACAGATATAAAAATTCATGTTTTTCTCATATTTTATTATAAACAACAAGACGTCCCATTATCTATTGCGATAACGAGGCGTCTTATTGTTTACAACCTTATATTATTCACCGTTATTAATAGAGTATCCATATACCCAAACAACTCGTAATTAGCGCTACAAGCACAGGCACAAAGGTGCGCTTAAGTAAATCTACCGACTTAATATGTGCTACCCCAGCTACACCGACCATAACAGGGCTGATAGGACTCAAGAACAGGCCTAGGCTAGCCCCATTTTGCATGCCCAACATGGTTGTAATCGGATCTAGTCCAAGGTTAGATACGATATCAGGTACTAGCGGTACCAATGTAAATAAAGGTGCTACATTGCTACCTGTTACCATACTAAGGCCTAGCATGCCGCCACCCATGACAGAGGTAAGTCCCACAGAGTTAAGGGATAGTGTTTGTAGTGCGCTAACTAGCGAATCAATAAGCCCTAAGCTCACCAAGCCTTGTGCGAAAACCTGTCCACCAATGATTAAAGTTACAGCATAGGAAAACTGATTACCCATCCCTTCAAAAAATACGGTTGTACTCTTAAGAACGGTTCTTAAATTACGATGACGGATAAGTTCTGCCAATAAAGCAATGCCAAAGGCGAGCATCATGGCAAGGGTTACATTCATCTTTACGCCTTGCAAACCATATTGACTAAATCCCAAGATAAAACATAGTGGCAATAAAGGAAATATCATATATATCTTAGGACCAATTGGCGCCTCAGGAATACTTTCACAATCACCTACATCCATAGGCCCATCTAAGCGATCGCGATATCGTTGCCACAAGAAATGTGCCACAGCCGTCACAACAGCAACTAAGAAATAAAGGCGTAACTGGTAACCTACGAAATAGTTTGGTACCGGTATATTAAGTGTCTTAGCTATAAGCAATGTCGATACCGCACCAGGCCCAACATCCATCAAATGGCCTGTAGCGATAACTGCAGCAGCACCGACAGGACTTACACCTAGTCTCAACAGAACAGGATAAATAGTGACCATCATAAGTAAGGCAAGGCTCAATGGATTAGGTACACATATGGATAATCCCATATTGAGTAAAAACATAAGAGCCAGCACAATATATGGCCTATTAAGACGATACAAAGGCTTTATAAATGTATGAGCCAGCCTCGTCCCTGCCCCAATGTGTTCCATGTATTTTGCATAACCAGCACAGGTCATAATCATGAGTCCTAAACTTACTACATTCTCTGATGTCGTGATTCGCACAATATCCATCGCATCAAACACCAAAATGCCTGTAGACTGAGATTCATCTAATATGGCATTAATCCAGCTACCTTCATAGGCAATATACATCATGAGGATACCCATACCGATCAAAATCGGCTGTGGTTGATAGCGCTTTATCAGTAATATACCGGTAATAACAATAATGATGAGACATATAAGTATATTCATAAATACCTCTCATATAACAATTCTTGTATTATATATTTATAGTATACACAAAGTGCAAATAAAAATACATGATAAAAGCACCATCATCAGCTACGATGATGGTGCTCTATAGTTTTTATACAGTAATACTATTACTTATGCTCTTTCAACCACGCAATGGCATATTCCGCATACACCGCCGATGCAGCAGATAGTACGCTATCGTCCATGGTGAATCGATTGTTATGGTGATCAAAGGTGGCGCCTACCTCTGGGTTCTGAATACCGATAAAGGCAAAGCATCCTGGTTTTTCTTGTAGGTACCAAGCAAAGTCTTCGCCTGGCATCACCTTGCGCATTTTAGAAAGTTTTTCTTTGCCTAGTGTATCGATAACAACGCGTTCAGCCAGTTCACTGGCTGCTGCGTCATTAATGGTTGGAGGCACTTTCTTTTCATAAATCAATTCAGCCGTAGCACCATAAGCTAATGCTGTATGTTCTACAACGCGGCGTATAGATTCTACATAATGGTCCTCTTGTGCAGGATCAAAGAAACGGATGGTACCACCCATTTGTGCTTCGCCTGGGATAACGTTCCATTCTGAACCAGAGTGAATATTGCCGATGGTGAGCACAAGAGAATCCAAGGCACTCACATTACGAGATACTACAGTTTGTAGGTTCATAACGATAGCACTGGCTACGACAACGGCATCAATAGCTTGATGTGGTTGTGCCCCATGACCTTGTTTGCCTTTTACGCGGATTGTAATTTTACTGCTAGCCGCCATGCGTGGCCCTTCTTCAACGGAAATGAGACCAGCCGGTAAGTCAATCCATACGTGACCGCCAAAGATGGCATCAATTTTTTCAAACCAATTATCAAACTTCATGAAATCAGGAGCGCCCGCACCGGTTTCTTCGGCTGGTTGGAAGGCAAGGTATACGTCACCTTCGATACGGTCTTTCATAGCAGTAAGCATCTTAGCCGCACCGAGTAATATCGCCATATGGCCGTCATGACCACAGGCATGCATCTTGCCATCTACATCGGATTTAAAATCGAATGTATTATGCTCTTGTACAGGCAAGGCATCGATATCTGCACGAAGGGCAATCGCTTTACCAGGCTTAGCGCCATGGATAATGCCGATAAGTCCTGTTCCACGTTCCGTATCTACATGAACCTCTACGCCCATGGACTCTAATTCTTTGGCTAGTGTTTTTGTGGTTTCGAACTCTTCATTACTGAGTTCTGGATGTTTATGAAAGTACCTACGCCAATCTTGTACATAGGTTTTATATTGTTCAATTAAATCGCGACTATGCATGATATCGCCTCCTT
>ENA-OWND01000863-OWND01000863.1-metagenome-genome-assembly--contig:-NODE-863-length-19740-cov-4.615291_pt1 | contig 19740 bp, 28 predicted proteins | sample MGYA00245342_ERZ651119 | MGnify/ENA primary metagenome ERZ651119 (study PRJEB26857, sample SAMEA4031756) | metagenome | biome: human; feature: oral; material: saliva | place: Philippines | collected 2014... | reverse complement strand
TTCTTGTAGATATGAGTTCTAATACCATTTTCTTCTGTAGTGCTTACATAGTCATACTGTTCATTTTCATAGACAATATTACTATCTTTTTCCACAAAGCCTTCCACAATATTCTTCAATTCTACATCATTTGTGTCAATGAATCTTGTTATCTTTAGTTCTGGTACTTCAATTGTAGGAGCATCATTAGGAACTTCTGTTTCAACCTTAGTATACACATGTGTTCTAATATCCATTGTTTCAGTTGTTTCCTTATATACATATCCAGAAATTTCTTTCTTTTCTACAAAGTTTTCTTCTAATTCTTTAACATCATTACCTTGTTCATCTACAAATCTGGTGACCTTTAATTCAGGTAGTGTTACTTCTGGAGCATCATTAGGCACTTCACTATGGAACTCTTCATATACATAAGTTCTAATACCATCTTGGTCAGGTAACTTTTCCTTAAATACATACTTAGTTCCATTGAATGTGATTTCATCTTTCTTATCTGTGAAACCATTTTCAAACTCTGCAATCTGTTCGTTATTAGTATTTACAAAAGTTGTAATCTTAAACTCTGGAATTTCAACTGTTGGTGCATCACCTGGTACTTCATGTTGTTCATTCCAAGTATTTGTTACGTTGAACCCATTATCCATATCACCAGTAACAGAAGTCATGTAGAAATTCATTTCATCTTCTTTAATAGAGTATTGAATTTCCTGATTTCCATTATACTTACGTAAACCAGTGAAAGTATATTCCCAGTTGTTTGATGTATCTAATGTTACAGACTTTCCAGTATCAACATTATCTGCGTACAAGTGCATTACTGCCTGTGTACCAGCATTTCCTACCCAAGTCTTAGACACCTTGACATCTCTTGTAATAGGCTGGTCTTTTACAGTTACAACATTATCCTTACTTACTGACGTTTGGATTGTGTAAACTGTATTGTCTACCTTATATCCAAAAGGAGCTTCGATTTCTCTTACTTCATAATTTGCTTCAAAGACAACGTTAGGTGTTACTGCTGTGCCATCTGCACCTGTTACTAATGTCTGTGTTGTGTTATCGTCTAAGTCTTTAATCTCAAACTTAGCACCTGCAAGTCCTACACCAGTTTCAGAATCTTGCTTAACAATCTTTAACTTGCCTTTTGTTGAAACACCTGTATCTCCCCCAACATCTGCTAGTTTATACTGCGCTGTAACATCTTTCGTTACTTCATCACTTGAAATAGCAATCTTGTTCTTTTGAAGTGTGCCACTAGTCATGGCTGTTTTCATAAATAGCATATAACCTTGTGTGCCAATATCGCCTAAATCTAATGTCCATGACTTATAATCAGGTGCAAATTGAATCTTATCTGTTACATCAATTACTTCACCCCAATTAGAGATACCTGCATTTTCAGTATAAGTAACTTTCTGTAACTTAAATCTTTCTTTAGAAATATCGACTGGATGTAAGAACCAACCGTTATCTGTTACAAGACTATCAGATAAGACTACATGATGTAAGTCCATACCACTCTTATTAACACGAATAATCCACTTAACTGTGTTAGGTTCATCCGGTAATCCTTGACCCCACTTGGCGATTACCTCACCATCTGTGCTTGGTCTTGTAATTGTAGTTTCTGCTGACATTTGGTAGCCATTATAAATACCATTACCTTTAATTGTGAATGTAAATACATTCTTCTGGTTCAGTGTAATATGGTTCTTATTAAATGGCACCCATAAGTAAACGTTACCACTTAGATTAGAACGGTTGTTTGCTTGTTCGTTAAATACAACACTAATCTTACCACCTTCAGTACCATTAGGATGTAATGTTCCTTCACCGATAACATCTCCTACAACTGAATCAATAATAGGGAAAGTTCTATCTAACTTATCTGAACTCATATCAATAGATTCAGGTACAAGAATATCAAAATAATCTCCCGTATGTACTGTTTCCGTTGAGTTCCATGTTAAATTTAAAAAGAAACTAGAACCGTCATATAGGTTACTTTGATGTACTTGGTTACCACTATCTCTTAGTGATACTTGTACTAATTGTACGTCAAGTCTGCGTGGTGATGTTTCTTCTGCGTATGCTGGTATTCCCATACATATTGTCATGAATAGCATTGTAATAAATGTTAATAATCTTTTCAATTCTTGTTCCCCTCTTTCTATGTTTAAGTGTTTTATCAGTTACAGAGTTTCTTTAACTCTTTTTAATTCTTCTTCGTTCATTCTTAATAGTTCTTCATCCATGTGTCTTAGAACAACATCCAATCCACCATCTATATATAGTATATCAATAATACCATCTCCAACATCGTCAACATCATCAATATCAAGAATTTCAGTTGGAATAAAGTATTCAAAATCTTTGTAAATAAAGTGATTGCCAAGTACTTTTCTAATCAATTCTAACTGTTTTTGCAGTTCTAAACTTGTCTTTTCTCTTAACCTATATACTCTTTTAATCTCTTCTAAATCTACCATATTATTTTAGGCAATACTCCCCTCATCACTATATATCTCTTTAACCTTATTGTAAACATCTTCAAACATTTTTACCTGTTCCTCAGCGTATTTAATATGTTCTTTTGTATAATGCATTACAAACGTGTTTTGGGCATTGATTCTCTTTCCTTGGTAAGTTACATCTATTCCAATATTTGTTCCCCACGCACCGGCTGAACCAACTCTAGAATCAGTATATACATTGTGGAAATATACAGTGATTTTAATGTCATTAGTCGGAGTTAATACTATCCCTTTAGGAACATCAATCTCAAATCCACAACCATGAAAAGCAGGATGTATATAGGAACGTTTGCTTAACTCTCTAATCAATGGTTCTTTAATTAGTTTAGCAAGTTTAAACATATCTATTCTTTTGATTAATTCATTATATCTTCAATCATACTCAATTCTCCCATTCTAAATATAGATTATTTAACTCTTCTGCAATTCTACTCAGTTCATCTCGTTTTTCTTTGATGTATTTATCACTCTTATTACCCGTATTCAATTCTTTAATAAACTGTTTTAAGAGTTTGTTAAGTTCTTTTGAATTTTCACAATCAAACTTATTACCTAAATTCTTCCATTGTTTAACTTTAACCCCAAATCTTTTAGCACCACAACCGTGAATTAAGCATGGGTAATCATACGTATAGGCATCTTCATTATTAATAGGAAAAATGCACACACAATCTTCAAAATAGTTTGAGGAAGAGTACTAGGTGTCAATTAATTTGTAACCATACTTATTAAACACTTTATCCCAATACTTAAAGATTGGTAATGTTAAATCAATCATAATTCACTATTCCTCTCCATCCCAAACTTTTGATACCATCTCCTGAAAGGATTTGAAATTGACATTCTGATAATAAATATCTAAAAGTTTATATTGAATTTCACTTGTTCTCACCTGAGTTTGGTAGTTATGTTCTGCGATTTTTAATAGTTCAATTAACTTATCCTTAGTTAAACTTTTTAGTGTTGAATCTGAGGGAAACTTTTTCCCAAGACATGAAATTGTCATAATACTTACTCCTTAAATGCTTTATCTGTTAAAATATCTACAATCCGATACATCTTATCTCTTACCAATTGGTCTCTGAAATAGTGAAATTCTCTCGATGAGTAGATAGTGGGGAAAGGATTGGATAAATCTAACGTTTTAACACAATCTTCTTCACCATTTTTATCATAGTATCGAAGAGTGTGATAATATCTGTTGTATGAGAAGAATAGATACCCACATTCTAGTCTGTGCCATAGCTCTTCTTTAATTTCAATAGGGCAATCAATAATATCCTTTGGGATTTCGTACCCAAAGCCCAATGTTTTCTCTTTTAGTTTCTCAAATCTGTTAGGTCTAATGAATATTTCATTACAAATGGAAAATGATACTAAGATGGATGGAATTAGTGCTAACAGAAACAGTGCTACACACATTGAAATGTTAATTGGTTGGTGAGTGACAACTGAAACAATTACTACTATGAATAACACAATAGCCATATCTGTTAACAACATAAAAATAAGTGAAACAGGAATAATCATAAGAGGATGGGTAATAATCCAATCACGAACAGTACCATCACTAACAAATTCATCTAACTCTTTTAAAGAACCCTCTAATGTTGTTCCATCAAAGCTATTAATGACCTTTGCTTTATTCACTTCCTCGTCTAAGATTGTTTCTTCTTTCTCCAATTTCTTTTGTCTGCTATATGAAAGTGTATAATTATCCATACCATTTCCTCCTGACAATAGAATATCACAGTATCATTACTTTGTCAAGAACTAGTTAGTATATAGTTCCCCTGTTTTTAAATCAACTACTCTCTGATTTCTTGAACCACAATACTTCAATGATAAATCCTTCTGCTCTTCAATAAACGGTCCACACACAAGAACATCGCAATACGCAATTATATTCTTTCTCCAATCCTGCAGGATATTCTCTATTTCATCCCCAGACCAAATCCAAATATCTTTATTAGGATATTCTTCTTTAAATCTCTGTACCAAATGTAATAACGGTTTATAATTCTGTATAGATAAAGGTTCTCCTCCTAAAAGAGAAAGACCTTTAATATAAGACCTACCACATAATGAAATAATCTTATCTTCTGTTTCCTGTGTATATTCCTTACCACCATTATAATCCCAGGTGTGTTTCTGGAAACACCCCGCACAGTGTATATAGCAACCGCTTGTGTATAAAGAAACTCTAATACCATCTCCATCAGATATATCCATTTCTCTTATTTGTGCATACCTCATTGTTCATACCTCCTATTAGTTCATACCATATATAGTATATCATATTGCTATCTAGATAGTCAATAATAAAAAGAGTATAGCTCACTCACTGTTCACTTTCGTTCATTCGTTCGCTAGTGAAGATTTAATGTTACCTTACATAGATAATATATCTAATATAGTCATTCATAGTGTACATTTTAAACTAACATATTTTTTCTAACATTAAACTTCCCCTGTAGTTGTTTTTACCTTCTTATCTTGGAGGGGACTTATAATTATCTTATTATCAACTTAACTAACTCTTATCAAACGTTCATGTTTTAGAACTTAACAGTAAAACATTCACTTAATTGCAATTCCTAAACATCAGTCACTAAAAACGGAGAGGTGAATTAGGAGCGATACTGAGAAAGAAATCTAATAAGCCTATCTGAATAGAACATATTAAATTTCTTTTATTAAAGAACACTAAAAACGTATGAGTCTGAACAGTGTGCTTAACCTCAAAAGCATTGTATTAATCTCTAGTGAACTACACTAGTATATCTCACTTGTATTCCAAGCCCAACAAGCATTTTTAACACAGATTATGTGTAGATATAAAAAAGACACAGAAGCATATATATCCTGTGTGAAGATTGTTACTCTTTTCTTACCCTTGGTTTCCACGACTAGCTCCCTTGGGAGGCCACTAGCCGCCTAGCAGTTTTTTGAATAGGTTGGTAGTCTTATTTTTACGGACTACACTGACGATGAGAGAATAAAATACAATTAAATCCTCTTACACCGAGCCTTTTATCAACCAACTGGGGTGGCTAACCTATGCATTCGCTCTGTTTTATAGACTGTCGGCGAAAAATGTCATAAATAAATTATGAGTAACATGATGTACACACCTCTCATGTTGACAGCTTTATTCAATTTTACATACAATTATATGTTCACCTAAAACACATATATACTTGTTTCCAACGATAATTATACTACAGACATGCTATAGTTGTCAATACCTAAATAAAAATATTTTTAACTTATTTTAAATCAATTTTAAGGCTGTTTTTAAGCGTTTTGAGAGCGATTTGGTTTTAAATGAATTACCAGTCATATATAGGGAGAACACTTCTAATTACTACCTAAAACAAAGCCATACACGAAAGAAAAAGAGAGCTAATTAAAGTCCTCATCTTTCTTTACAATTCTAACCTAACTATTTGTTAAGTTTTGCTGAAATTTCACACAGTTCTGCAAACACTAGCAAGAATACACCCACTAATAGAACAAAACTACCATATTCCACCATTGCCATTAGGAAACCAAACACCATTAGCACAATCGCTAATAATGCAATTACACTTCTAAACTTTTCAATAATCTTTAACATAATCTACTTATTCTCCTTTAATTTAATATTTTCATGTGTTGTCATTGAACCAACACACTTTTTAGCACTTCTAACTTACAGATACAAAGCACTTAATACCATCTTTTAATATTGGGAATTTCCACATATTTTTATCTGTACTATCTAACAACTTATTGTTGTCAAGTTCTTCTATCAGACAGTAGGTATCGAATACCACCATCGTATTAATAGCCATTCTTAACCATAAAGCAACCGTTGGAAAACTATCGTCTATTGGATTCTCTACATTCTCAAGGTTGTTAGAACATTTTGCAGTTAGTTTTGTGAATGATGGGGTCATATTTAACATCTCGTTACAAAACTCATTGAAATAATTAGTTCTTATATAGTCTGTTTTTGCGTTTAGAACACTTTCTTTTAAGGTACTATCCAACAAAGAGAAGAGCTTTGAAAAATTCACTTCTTTCGGCACTTCAAAATCACCTACTAACTCTCTGAGTTCTGTATCAAACTTCTTCTCATAGTAGCAAGGAGCATTGAGGAAATAAACTAACTTATTGCTCTTTCCTTTTTTGAAAGTCAATCTAATAGTATATCCCACTAGAACTCCTCACCAATATCATCAAACACAGAATCTAAAACATAGATACGAAGTACCGTTTCCCCATTCACTGTATCAAACTCACAGTCTTTATCAATCATCGCCATTTCTCCATAGGAAGAATTCTTTAGGTCGTCTACACTAAAGAAAGTATCTAATTCTCCATCTAAATGAGAACAGATTAGAATATACTCAATAGGTTCATCGCTCTTAAAATTGTCAATGAAATCCCAAACACTGATATACTTAGTCATTACTTCTCAACTCCTAAAATACCTGCAAGAAATCTAGGAATCACGAAACAGCTAAATACCCCTCCCAAGAATATACTCATATCTGTTGGTTTATACCAATAACAAAACAGAATCATAGCAAAACTTAACACAATATTTAATACGAACCATGCCTCTACTGACATAACTTTTGTTACATTTACCACTTTAACTGGTTTAAAGAAATACTTAACCTCATCTAAAACTTTCATTTTTTAGCTTTCCTCACTCTTCTATTCTTAGTCAAGATTCTCAACTTCTAGAATCTCATACTCACAATCTGTGCCAAGACCATAAATTCTAATACACTCTTCTACAGAACGTACAGTGCATGATTGTTTTCTCCACTGCCAATTAGACATGGAATCACGATATTGGAATGTTACCTTTACCATAATTTCTCCTACTTTAATCTTAAAAATTCAGAAATACTGGAGATTGATGCGTATTCTTCATCTGCATCATCGTATGCAAAATCTTGACCAGAGAAACCTTCCCCTAGCCCATCGGAGTTCTGGTTATCTACCCACTCCTTGACAACTTTTAGTTGTTCCTCAGATAGCTCATCCTTTGTAACCAATCTTACATACCCAAATCGTCTATCATATAGTACCCAATCAATCAAAATAATAGAATCTTTAAATGGTACTACTTCTTTCTCTTCTTTTAATACATCAACCATATCTGTAGCATCTAATAAATAATCTCTAGCTTGTTCTAGATTATTTACTGGTTCAGATAGTTGAAATGCCATACAATACTTACACATTAAATATTAACCTCCTTATACTTCTTTAAGAGATTAGAGAACTCCACATTAAATTGTTTTACAGTTAAGTTAAACTCTGACAATTTATTAGAAATATTTTTCTCTGTTACATCATAGCTTGAACACTCAAACAGTGCAATTGTAGTGTCTTTAAGAATGAGTGAGCCCCAAAAATACTGTCTATCTTCTCTAATCGTGATTGCCGCTTGAATATTTGTTTCCTTAAATACTTTAACAGCAACAATTTGCCCACATTCTGAATCTACAGAATATCCATAGGAATGTAGTTGTTCTTCTACTTTCTGGTTAAATTCACTCATCATTAACCTCTTTTGGCAAAAGTTACAGAGTAGGAATTATCAATTCCAAACTCTGCAAATAGCCAATCCTTAATATATTTCTCAACTTCCACACCTTCTGGAACATACAGCTCCCTACTGAAGTTCAGGTTAAATCCTGCTACATGAATCGTATACATTATTTCTTCTCCATAAAACTAGGAATTTCAAAACTGCAAATATTTTCACATTCCGAAAATTCTGGTACAACACATGTTTCTGTTTCTTTGAATGTAGGAATTTCAAATTCCACAATGTTCTCTTGTTCACCTAAATTAATCATGCTTTCCTCCAAAACTTCTAGCAGCTACCTCTTCAACAATTTTACTTGCCTGAGAGTACTTATGCAATTCCTTATCTAACAATTTATCATAAAGTTTATCATTTACAATAGATACAATCTCGGTATCTCCAATCTCTTTAGCAAGAGAAAGAATCTCTGTATACTCTTTAAAATGTTCCATTAGTCCACCTCAAACAGCCATACTGTTTCTGTGAATGAAAACAATGCATCATCACTATTATCTATTACTTCAACTCTAAACTCATTGAATTTTAAGTCTAGATATAGCTCTGCCTTATTGGAATAGCTTAACCACCTTAGTGGGATGATTGTTAGACATCTATTCTTATTAACAACCTTAATGAATACTCTATCTGAATGCTCTTCCAATATCAATTCACCCAGTTTTTCTCTAATCGTCATTTTCCTTACCTCACAATGTTATCTTAGCACACCATAAGTCATTTGTCAACTAACCAATGAATGAAATCCAAAGGAATTTAAGCCAATTTGCCACCCAAAGTACAATGTCTTGAATAGGTGGTAGTGTGATACCAAACATTCCAAGAATAAAACAAACCAAGAAATAACAAATCACCAATTCAATTACTGATTTTAATGATTGACCAAGTAGTTTTAATACTAATGCAACTACTAATACAATTACTAGATTTGTAGGCACCGCTCCTACCCACTGATACATATTTTGAAACAATACATTTAACATCTTATCATCTCCCTAAAATAGAAATTAAAATTAAAATATTACTTACAAGTACAAAAGGAACTCTTTCCTTTGTGACAAACCGATAGAATAGAATTAATCCCGCAATAAATAACCAGAATCCACTGCCAGCATATAAAATAGCCCAAACAGTTAATAAGATAAATGCTCCATCTATTGGTTTCCCTAAACCATCCATAAGAAGATAGAATAGGCTAATAATAAACGCAAATATATTACTGTTTGTAATATACCAACTCATCACAAAGAGATAAATAAGTCCAAGTAAGGTATTTATCTTTTGCTCTTTATAGTCTTGATAAGCTAATACAAGACCACTAATAATTAAGAATATCTTTAATATCATGATTATGTTCCCCCAATCTCACTAAAATTTCTACAGATTCCCCTACTTTTGCATCCCAAATCTTGTACATTGTTTCTCTTTCTGCCTCATTATCATAGTATTGGTAGGATGCTACATATTTAAGAAGTCCTGTTTCCAATCTATATTGATACTTCTTGCAGAACTGCTCGCACATATCGAACACTACAGCATCAATTTTAGGAGAAGAATTAATCTTAATATAGAAATCTGCCACTTTTCTAGGACAGTTTAAGTACACTTTTTCTACTTCCATACCAAACTCACTCTCTACTGCCCATCGATACATTGTCATCTGTGGAAGATATCCCTTGAAATTATTTGCTTTTTCTACTGTAGGTGAACCCGTCTTGTAATCAATTAAGAAAATCTTATCATCTCGATAGTCAATTCTATCCACAATGTACTTTAACTTCATTGGTAATTCTTTTCCTAATGACTTTACAAAGATATTTGCTTTATTCTTATGCTCTGTTAGACACTCTAATTTATTATCATCGAGTTCTCCACCTAAATAATCTTTATGTCGCTTGAAATAAAATTCCACATATTGTGTTACTTTTGAAATATTATTATCATTGCATACTTCTTTGGTGATTTCTAAGGCTTTCTCACGAGTTCTTTCTCCTTTTGGTAACTTATAATACAACTCCATTACCTTATGAAAGGTTATACCAACAGTGTTTGTAGCACCAGTATCATATATCTGATGAACTAAATTGCCTACTGGGTTTGCATTAAAAGCAGTCATAAAAGTAGGAGAGAAATAGTCTGTATTATACTTTCTATACAAGTGTTCTACATTCTTCCCATATTCTTCTGTGATGAATTCTGTCTGATAGTGGTCTCTTAGTACATCAATACACTCTTTCATGTCTGTGAAAAGAGGAATCGTATCCCACTCATTCTGGTTATTTACTTTTTCAATTCTAGTTACTAAATAATCTACATTGTCTATTGTTTTAATGTTCATATTCTTACCTCACAAATTCTCACTATTATCTTAGCACAGTTAATGAGTATTTGTCAAGAAAGAACAAGAAAAAGAGGTAGATTTCTCCACCTCTCTTCTCTTTCTACTTACCTTTACGAGCAAGCATCTTCGTTTCAGACTTACGAATCTGACCATCAATTTTTTCTACACAATTAATTAGTGCAGTTTCATAGTTCTCATCTTCACTTTCAGCGTACCAGTCAAGCAACTTAATCTGAATACGATGAATGTGATTCTTAAAGTTATGTGCGATTAGGATTGGAGTTTCCTCCTTAATAAAGGACTTGTGGTTTCCTAATCTGCGAACTTTCTTTTCATTTAAGACCTTGATGGTTTCGTTATAAAAACCAACTCTGTTAGTGCCAAACTCAATTACCATATTATTCTCTCCTCTTGAATTTTGAATGTTGCTTAAACACCTAGCATTTTCTTCATTTTATCTACATCAATATTAAGTGTCTTTTCTTCTTTAATTTGTGCCTTTGCTATCTCTGTAAGAATATTCAGGTGTAAAGTATTATCTTTCCCCTCAATCCAATTGTGTAATACTTCCTTTAATTCAGCAATATGAATAGGTTTTGTAGTAGAATGATACCACTCACTATCTCTCACAATGGAAATAGGAGTTTTACCTACAATACATACTAGACCATCAATACTATCTATTTCTATCCCCCTTTGATTAAATACTTTCTTCCAAATAGGAACAGAAGAATGAACCTCTAATATCTCTTTTCCCTTAGTAGTTTCATAAATAGATTGACCTTCAATAGCAAGTTCTTGATTAGGTTTGACTTTTATATTCTTGGCATCTAAAATAAGTATATTCTTACCATAGACAAGAAGAACATCTGTATCTGGTATATAATCAAGATTATTATTCTCTTGTTCATAAGAAAGACTAGCAAAGGCAATAACACCCTCTAACTTATCATCATACTGTAATAATCTAGATAGATAATCACATAACATTGTTTCTCCATCTATTCCAGCTTTTGTTAGTTGAATCTGTGTTTCTAATTCTACATCATCAATCTGCCAATCTGTAATAGAATACTCTTTTCCACTCTTTTGTTCTTCTAAGTGTTGAAGAGTTTTCTTTAGCCCTAATGCGGGATTACCAATCACAAAGTTACCACCACGGATATAGTTTCTAACAGAGATTGCTAATGATTTATCTTCTTCTCTAATATTGCTCTGGTCCAGTTTCATGATGTTCTCTCCTTTCTTGTGAAGAGTTAGGAGAGATAACAACTACTCGTTATCTCTCTTTTTCTTCTTTGCAAATAAACTACCAAGACCAAGTAGTGATAAACCACCTAAGCCTAAGAATAGTCTAGAATCACTAGTTACACCAGTTGGAACATCATTCTTCTTTTCAAAAATATGCACAACATCACCATCTTGTGTTGTTTCTGTTCTAACTAACTTGTAACCAGTAAATGAACCACTATCTTGTACCCCCTTTTCAGTTGGTTTTAGTGTTGTACCATCAACTGTTTTCCAAGATGTATTTACTTGACGATAAATGTGCTTGATAACACCCTCACTAATGTTAGGTTCAGTGTTTCTATAAACATATCCAGAGATTGGCTTCTGGTTCTTCTGACCATCTTCTTTAGGTGAGATTTCATGACCATCTTCATCAACAAAGATAGTATGTAAGAGTCTATAAATATGGGTTATATTACCCTTATCATCCGTTTCTGTCTTTGTATAACTGTAGTCATAAATAGGTTTCTCAGGATGTGTTCCCTTTTCTGTAGGAGATAATTCACTTCTATCTGTATCTTTTACATAAGAAGTCTTTACTTGACGGAATACATAGGTAACATTGTCCTTATCATCCTTTTCAGTCTTTACATAGTAGTATTCAGGAATGACATCACCGATTTCTACTGTCTTAGAACCCTTAACAGGTGTCTTTAACTCTTTACCATCTTCATCAACCCACTTCGTAGTATATTGACGGAAGATATGTGTAACATTACCATCTTCATCTGTTGTAGATTTAACGAAAGCATAGTTATCAATATCACCATGTTCCTTAGTAGTGTTATCAGTAACTTTATCCTTTAATACATTACCATCTTCATCTACCCAGTTTGTATCATACTGAACAATCAATGTTCTCTTATAACGAACTCTTACTGTAGATACCTCAGCAGGTGCATTTGTAGGAGCTACAGGGTTTGCCATACTAGGCTCTGTTGGTGCTGTAGGAGCAACAATAGGATGTAATGTAGGTGCTTCTGGTGCTACTGGCTGAGCCAATGGAGTAGGAACTGTTTCATAAGTAGGCTCTGCAGGAACATCTTCATAACGAGGTGTAGGGATTGCAGTAACATCAAAGTTTGCGGGAGGTGTAGGCGGTTCTTTAAATCTAACGTATTTTGTATTTAATGAGATTCCCCCACCAGCACCAGACCAAGAAGCAGTTAGAGAAGAACCAGTAAATGCCCCAATACCCATAGCTAATGGTGTGGAATCATTTTTACCATCTAAAGTAGTTGGTTGGTTTGTCATAACAGTAAAGTTAGCATTCGCTAAGGTTTGATTGCCAACTAAAGTTGCACCGCTTTCTGTTGCATTTGATATAGAGTTATAGCCATGTGTACCCTCTTGAACACCTGCAGAAACATCGGATGGGGCGATAGGAACAGCCATTTTAACCTTATCATTAGATTCGATTCTCATGGATTCCCCAGCTTCCATATCAATCATTTCAAACATTCTTACCAGCTTAATTGGTTGACCAGTAGACTCATCATAGAAATCATATTTTGCTCTAACTTCTTCTCCAAAACCACCTAACATTGTATTCTGATATGTCCAAGTAGCGGATGGGAAATCAGCTTTCCACTTACTTACAGAAACATGAGCAGAAATCGTCTTTCCACTTTCAGTTGTTCCTAAGTTATGTAAATCAAACTTTAAGAAGTTATCTACTACACCAGTTCCAGAAATCTTATAGTTATGACCATAACTATCTGTGTAGTCTGTAACACGTGGGTCACGATATGTTACATTCATTGTAGTATTGCTATTGATACCAATATTACCTAATGAATAATCATAGCCCAATTCTTCTAACTTATCTTTGTCATACATTGTATAAACATTTGCAAAATACTTAATTGGGTCTGCACCACCATAGTTATGGAAGTCCATTTGAGCAGGAGGGAGAGTTCTCATAATCGCTGATTGATTTGCCGCAATCCACCAATTCTTATATGGAGTATTCTCTCCTTTATCATGGCTCTTATAAGCATCATCGTACGTACCACGCAATACCAAACCCTCATCTGATAAGTCAATTATCTTAGGATTGTTTGCAATAAAATTTTCATACTCTGTGTTTTCTTGCTCGTAAGTATCTACTAAGTGCTGATGAGCTTTCTTAGCATCTGCTACCTGCTTATCATAGTTATCCTTGATTTGCTTATTACTTGCAGTAATACGTGCTACATCATTCTGCCAATTTGTTTTCTTTGTTTCATTTCTGTTCGTAGCATCTGCAATTTCTTGATTACGCTGATTATATGCCGCTAAGTCAGCATCATATTGCTGTTTCTTAGCATTATACTCATCAGTCATTCTCTGATTTTCTTGCTTATACTTCTCTACTGCTTCATCATATTCTTTCTTCTTCTGCGCATACTCAGCTAACTTTGCATTTACTTCTGTATTAGTTGTTTCTAACTGAACCTTTTGTTCATCTTCCTTTTGCTTAGCTTCTTCTACTGTATGCACTGTTACAGGCTCATCTTCCACAATCTCCAACTTTGGATTATCGTGCTTTAACTGTTCTACAAACGCCAAGAAGTCTTGGTTCGTAATATCCTTTGTCTTAGTCTCGGCAAAGGCAACGAGTGGGTTTAGCAACTGTGAGCTAAGTAACCCAATAGTTAATAGTTTTCTTAATCTCAATTTAATCCCTCTATCTTCTTCTTAAACAAGTTCCACAATTTAAAATATTTACATTTTGGAACTGTTCTATACTCATGTCATTAACATCCTTACAATCTCCATAGGACTTATAGTCTATCTCTTTAATACACTTGCCATGGATTTTCTTTTTTAACTTTTCTCTTGCATTCTTTCCACGTTCATCGTTATCTAATGCTAGAATAATGGTTCTCTGTGGAAGTTGTTCAATCATCTTTATTTGTTCACTAGAACCTAGACCATTTAAAGCAATCGCATATTTACCACAAACCCAAATAAATAAAGCATCTAATATGGATTCACAGATATATACTTCATTGGTCGTTACCTTAGATAATTCATATATACCATACAAAGGTTTCTCTACATTTTCAGGGTAGTGGAAATACTTCTTTTCAACAGAACGTTTTGCAAAGAAAAGTATATTACCGGATATGTCTTTTACTGGAAATGTAATACACTTAGTATTCTCATCATACCCAATATCAAACATATCTATAATATCATCTGTTAGTTTTCTCTGATACATATATGAATGTCTTTTCTTAAAATAAGGTAAAACATCCTTACTTACATAATTTTGTTTCTCTTTATCCCTACTCAAATCTAATGAAATCTCTCTTCCAGAATAAGTACTAGAGTCAAAGTTATCTCTTAGCCACTGTTCTCCATCTTCTCCAATACACTGTGTAATCAGTTCAGATAAAGACTTTACAGCACCACAAGTAAAACAGTGACATACACTACCATCTTCTTTAATCCCCATAGATGGTGATTGTTCTCTACCATCCTTATGAAAAGGACATTGAACCATATAGTATCTTCCACTGTGTTTTGGTTCTTTAGAAAGATAGTGTCTATTTCTATTATTGATTTCTTGTCTTAATCTAGTTAGAACTGTTTTAACATCTATACTAGTTCCTAAGTTTTCAATATTCACAGCTATCTACCTCTCTAAAATCTTTTCTAACTGCTCTGTATCGTTATTCTCTACAAGTCTTTCTAAGCTATAAACTAAATCTTCAAAGATGTTATTTAATACTGTTCCATCAATGTTTGTCATATAGTTTCTACTAGCCAATAGCTCTTTAGCCTCTGCACAAGCCTCTTTTGAATAGAGTGCCACAACGGAAAGGGAGTCGCCGTCAAAATCTCCAGCAAAACCGACCATAACAATAGGATTTAACTGGAATACATATCTATCTTTGTCTAAATCACTAAACTGAGGTATCATGCCGATTGTAGAACCTGCACCAATCGTAGGCATTCGATTCATTAAGCAATAATATTCATTATCTAGTAATTCTTTATTTACTGCTTGAACATCTGTAATTCCACGTTTAGTATGTTTAGAATACAAATAAGGGTATAGATATTCAATAAAGTAACTACCAATCATCACAACATCTTCTGGTAAATCAAAGTTATTTGTAATAACTGCTCTACACATACCATCAATCGGATGACCTTTTAACTCTAATTGGATATTACTCTTCTTTCCTGTCTGTATCATACGAATGATTTCTTCATAAATATCAAACAGATTTTCTATTACTCTCTTTTTGATTGTTAGTTCATACCATACATCCTTAATGTTTGCTTCAAAATAAGTATCAAATCTCTTCTTTAAGCGAATAATATTGATATATGCCTGGTTAATCTTACTAAGAGTATGTTTCCCATATCTATCTTTAATAATCGGTCTATTATGTGGATGAGATACATAAATCTTATGTTGTATATTTTTCTCATACTCTTCTAAAGAAGTACCGAATAATGCAAGACATGCTTCATAGCCAATCAATACTTTGGATGTATCATACTTTGTTAAATCCTCTGATACATCAAACTTATGGTACTCTCCAGCATAGACAAACCCATTGTAGTGTAAAATATCTCTAAATACCTTATCTTTATTTGTTAAAGACCACATAGGAATATCTAAATTAGGGAAATTAATATATCCATAAGGTAATTCATCTGAATATCTATTATCTACTCTAGGGAATATATCTGTACTAAAGATACCACAATCATCAAATAGAAAGTTTCCTTTTCTATCTACTACTTGATTATTTTTGAATATTCTTGAGGAAGTAACCTCAGCAAAGATATTATCCTCAATCTGTAACTTCTTTATCTTCACTATCCTCTACCTCCTCAAAATCAATGTCATAGCCAAGAACTCTAAAATTATCTACCATATTAAGATGTATCTTATCAATATGCGGTAGTTCTCTTGTTTCTTGAATTAAGTAAGAATTGCACTTTGTTCTAGCACCTCTAGCATCTAATTCTTTCATGATTGCAGAACAACCATTCGCCGCTAAGTGTAATAATTCCATTTCTCCAAATCTTAACCCAGTCTGAGAAATATGAGTAACCGCATGATGATGAATACGCATAATATTATTAAGACCTAATGGGATTCTCATTTGTTCCCCATTAAACTCTACAATAGAATTTTCTGCATACTGATTCATCTCTTCTTGGTACTTTTCTACTACAATAGATGCAAAGTCCTCTCCTTGCTTAAACTCTATTCCACTAGCTAATGCCCAAGCCTCAAAGATTTGCCCTAATGATACACGTCTATTTGTACTAAAGCCAGAAATAATAATCTCTAATGGTCCTGCCTCCATATTACCTACTTTATGTAGTAATCTTGGCATTTTATCATCAGGTAAGATTAGACCAACTGTACCCTTTGCACCGTGTAGGTTAGTAATCTTATCACCTAATCTAAAAGGAACTTCCCAAGATACAAATACTCGTACCATATCTTCAATGTATTCTACCTTATCAACCTTTATGTTTTCAAAGGATTCTACAATAACAGGATTGCAAGTAAACAACTTAGTTATCTTGCCATACATTAAATCTCTATATTCTTCACTATTCTTTTCAATATAAAAGATTTCACTATCAAAAGTTCTTAATCTCTTTGCAAAACTCTCAGAGATAATAATACTATCCGCATAAGAGAATCCATCTAAATCACAGAACCCAACTCTAGCAAGAATACGATGTGACATTTCATCTTGTTCTTCCTTTAAAGGAACAGATTGAGAAGTAAGTTTCGCATTCATCATAATTCTCTTTGCCTTGTCATTATTACAGAATGGAGCGTGAGATAAACAAGATAATCTAATCTTTTGTGGATTGCCATAATACTCAAAGAAGTTCTTTTCTTTTTGACCATCTTCTTTGATATAGAGCATTCCATGTCTTACACCAATATTATCTAATAGTAATCTCTGTCTACCTGCCTCACCAGACGTTACAGTTCTAAAGCTATCAAAGATACCAATTGTATCTGTATAAGTAAAAGCAGGTTTAAAATCACCTTCAGCATTATAAATATTACACACTGTTCTAAAACTCTCTAATGCCTCTATCTTTGTGTGAGTGGCTACTAAAGCACCCTCTAGCATTTGCCCACCCTCACTATATATCTTAGCTTGATGTACAATTAACTGGTTAATACCAAGTAAAGTCTTAGTGGTTGGCTTAGCAAACTTATGACTATTGAAGATAATATTCTCAAAGTACTCTAATCTCATGTACTTGAACTTAAATGCACTTTCATTAGGAATGATTGGTAGATTCTTCATTGCCTCTTTAAAGTTATCTACAGTTAATTCATCTTTAACAAACGATTGTAACAAACACTTGCTACGATAGGATAGATGACCATTGAATATTACTTCTATATCTGGTTCAAAGGTATTTTTCTTCACAGTTACGATAAACTCATCTGTATCTATTTTATAAGTCCAACCCCCACCACTAATGGTATTCTCCTCTGTTTTACCAATCAAAGAATAGAAATCTCTAAGAGCAGTAATTCTTGGAACGTAATGTACATAGTTTACAATCCAAGATAATCCAATAGAAGGAGTAGGAATAGCACCAATCTTAAATAACTTATATGTATTCTTATACTCATATTCAGCATAAATATCAATACACATATTATGAATATTTAACTTTAACTGATAACTATTTTCTTTTCTCTTTGCTACATCTTTATCTAACTTATCTGAACATAGTTTCTTAGCCAATTTACATGGATTGTTAGTATTCCAATATTTTTCACAAGAAAGAGAAATACTATCCTGTAAAACATCAAAAGGTAGGGTTTCATCTATAGGCTCAACCCCAAACAATTTGATGTTCTGTTTTTTCCAGTAAGCACATTCTTGCTTATAAAGTTCTGGGATATTCACTAAATACTACCTACCTTTCAAATTACTTACTTATTATTTTCTCGACTAATCTCTGCCTGCTTGACCATATCAATTACCATCTTCGGTAGGTATGCTCGTACTACATCATGTGTATATAAGAATAAACGACAGAAGTTCTCGTAGTCCATTCCTACACTAATCTTAGTATCTGGTTCACCATCTGGCATAATAGCACCAGTTTCTGTTACCTTACCATTTCCAATAGATGTATTTAAGTATAATCTATTCTTATAAGATGCTACATACATCTTTCTTGATTCTGGTTTTCCATCACGATTCTTAGACTTTGGTACACCATTAATAACAATCTGGTATCCTTTATCTTGAACCATCTTAAATAGTCTGCCAGTTGCAATATCATTCGCAATCAAAGAAATCGTAGCGAAATCTACATAAATGTCAATGTTCTTCTTTGTTTCGTACTCAAAAGCTCTGAAATGAACCTTTTCAATTCCAAAGCTATCTAAGTAGGCTGAAATAACCTGCTTATTTGTACTTACTTCATAAATCTTATGCTTATCAAATTCTGATGTACGTTTCATAATTAAAAACTCTCCTCGCTTTTGACACTCTGCTCGTCTATCTAGGGCATAGCCCACTCTAAAGCCAAGCAGGTTCTTGGGAATGTTCGGGTTACTTTCACTCTTGACGAGTTACCATCCCTAAACTATTTTGCCACGGTTGTGCCTTTCCGAAGTGTTTTTAAGCTACACTCAAAGCTTGATTTAATATATTCTTTGCCGCATTTACATCTCTATCGTGATGTGTGCCACAATCAGGGCAAATCCACTCTCTTACCGATTTTCTTCTTTCAGTGAAACTAGGTTTGTGATACACTCGTTTTTGGAAGGAAAGTGTTGTGTTTGCTCGTATGACTGTTTACAGTCAGCGAGTGTTTGATTATGTACAAAACACACACAACCAAAAGTCTTGCTGAACAAGACTTCCTGTTCTTCAGTTGGATAGAGTCTGACTCTTATACCTTTTTGAACTGTGGTCATACAATCACTCCTTTCCTTGGTTTAAAATATACTCACGTAC
>ENA-OWND01000862-OWND01000862.1-metagenome-genome-assembly--contig:-NODE-862-length-19744-cov-20.468840_pt1 | contig 19744 bp, 19 predicted proteins | sample MGYA00245342_ERZ651119 | MGnify/ENA primary metagenome ERZ651119 (study PRJEB26857, sample SAMEA4031756) | metagenome | biome: human; feature: oral; material: saliva | place: Philippines | collected 2014... | reverse complement strand
TGGCAATGGTCGCCATCATACCTGCTGGGCCACCACCGATGACAATGGTGTGAAAGTGAGTCATGTCGTTCTTCCTTCTCTTGTTTTTTTCATGATTTGCTTTGTCCATTATATCATTTTATGGACGGCTTCGGAAAATGAAGGGATCAAAAAACAAGCACCTTTCGATGCTTGTTTTTGAATGATTCTTCGATCAACTCATTACATGATTCCAAGGAAGTAACGGATGAAGAAGAAGGCAAGGACAGCACCAACAAATGGAGCAGTACCTGGTACAAGAAGACCATATTGCCAGTCGTTGTTTACTTTATCTTTGATTGGCAAGATTTGGTAAGCGAAACGAGGTCCAAGGTCACGCGCTTGGTTCATCGCGAAACCTGTAGTACCACCAAGACCCATACCGATAGCCCAAACGATCAAACCAACAGTGAATGGAAGCATTGCTTCGTTGGCGTGTTCAGCAGCCATGATAGATGTCAAGAAGATAAATGTTGCGAACGCTTCGACGAAGTAGTTACGTGGAAGGTTACGGCAGTTAGGGTTAGTTGAGAAGATGTTACGGATAGCAACACCATCAATTTGACCTTCAGAAATCTTGAAGTGGTCAGCATACATAAAGTAAGCAATCAAAGCTCCAAGGAAGGCACCGATCATTTCAGCGATTGCAATTGGGAAGAATTGAGCGATTGTCAATTTACCAAGAAGGACTTTCAACAAAGCCATAGCAGGGTTCATTGAAACGCCACCAAAGACGAACAAGCAGACAGTGATACCGAATGCCCATGTAGTGATCGCGAATAAGTGTCCAGTTCCAGCATATTTTGTTTTCTTCAAAACGTCGTCACAGTGTACGCCAACCCCGAAGATAATCATCAAAGCTGTACTCATAACTTCTGCAAGTAATTGATGTGTCATGTTAATTAATGTCTCCTAAATTAATAAATGTATTTTTGTAATTGGTGATAAACTTCTTGAATCGGCAACTGCATCTCCGTAGCAATACGCTGACAGTCTTCGTATTCAAGTGTTTTTTTAGTGGTAGATCCGTACTGGTTAATTTTTACCGTAACGGGTCCAAATTCCGTATCGATTTGTTCAAATCGACGTTGCATGACCTTTCGGTCGACTTGTTGGTATCGAAAACCAATGGTACTGGTTTCTTTGAACAAGAGGGCTGAAAAATCTTCCAACTGACTTCCTTGAATCAAGAGAATCAACTCAAAGCCAGGGCGATTCTTTTTCATAACGACGCTACGATAGTAGACATCTAAAGCTCCAGCGTCCAGGAAACGGTGGATAATATAACCGAGTTGCTCTGGTGTTTGATCATCGATCGTAGTGGTGATCTCAATAATTTGATCTTCCGTGCGATGAACAACAGTGGTGCTGTGAGAGGTGTCTTCTTTCAATAGCGAACCGCGTAAAGCATTGAATTTTCCAGTCTCTCTTTTACCAAATCCATAGCCCACACTTTCGATGGAAAGGTGAGAGGGGATTGGTTCAAAGATTGGTGACAATGCTTTAAGGAGGGCTAACCCTGTCGGAGTAATCAACTCCGTTTTAACTGTGAAGTCTTGAGTAATCGGAATAGTCGTTCCTTTTCTCAACTGCATCACAGCGGGAACCGGAACAGGCATTTCTCCATGGGCAACTGAAATAGTCCCACTTCCCTCAGTGAGAGGAGTAGAGTAAACTGTATCGATACCGAGCGATTCCACTAGGATGAAAAAGCTAACGATGTCGACGATGGAGTCAATTGCACCAATTTCATGGAAATGAATCTGTTCGACAGGCATGTTATGCACAGCTGCTTCGGCCTTTGCGATATCAAGAAAGACTTCAAGACTCTTTTCTTTCACAAAAGGACTCAACTGTGAAGCGGCAATCAGATCGTGGATATCCGCATAACTGCGAGCATCCGCGTGGGAATGGTGATGATGATGTTCATGATCGTGATGATGTTCATGATCGTGATCAAAATCACCTTCAATCCCCGTATCTTTCTCCCCGTGGTGAAGGTGAACATCAAAATCAGTTCCCCAAATTGCGCTCTTTGCGACGCGATGAACGTGGAGGTGGAAACCATCCACTCCCAGTTTCTCGAGTTCTGTGTGAAGAAGCTCGACATCTGCCCCAAGGTCCACAAGAAGACCATTGAGCATATCGCCACTTATTCCAGAAAAAGGTTCTAAAAATAGACTGGTCATCAGTTTTCCTTTCGATTGTGGTTGAGTCGATTGATCATACATGCTGAATAAGCTGCACCAAATCCGTTATCAATGTTGACGACCGTTACGCCAGAAGCGCAAGAGGTCAACATACTCATCAAGGTTGTTAGCCCTTGAAGGTTGCTTCCGTATCCAATGCTGGTCGGAACGGCAATAACGGGAACATCCACAAGACCTCCTACAACACTAACAAGAGCTCCTTCCATACCGGCAATCACGATGATCACACTGGCTTTTTGGATCTCTTCTAAGCGATTGAAGAGGCGATGGATGCCGGCGACTCCCACATCATAGATTCGGCGAACCGAATGGCCAAAGGTTTCTGCAGTGACTGCAGCTTCTTCTGCAACAGGAACATCACTTGTCCCTGCTGTGACGACCGCAATGTAGTGTTCAGGATCGGCTTCTTCCTTTTTAGAGTTGAGAACGAAGCAGCGGGCTTCCGGATAATAGTGGCCAGTCGGAAAGCGCTGAGAAAGAGCCTCTCCCTTTTGGAGAGAGACTCTTGTTGTGAGGATCGGCAATTCTTTTTGTGAAAGAAATTGCAGGATTCCTTCAATTTGCTCAACTGTCTTTCCTTCGCCGTATACGACTTCAGGGAAGCCGTTGCGACGTTGCCGGTCAGTATCAATTGCTGCATACCCTAGTTCTTTAACCCCGTTGATTTGCTCCAGCGCATCCTCTACTGAGAGATGACCTGCTTGCAAAGAACGGAGTGTTTGTTCTAGATTGGGTTGAAAATCCATGTTTGATTCTATTCAACAACGACAGAAAGTCCGTCGCGGATAACTGTTACTTTAGCATCTTTTCCTTCACGAGCAAAGGCTTTTTCAAGCGCTTCGTCAAATGAAGTTGCAAGTTCCATATGCATACCTTTGATCAATTCAGGATCTACAAGGTCAGATACAAAGATAACATGGTGGTGTACCAAAATACGTGCCAAGATTTGAGAAGTCCATTGGTCTGGGACAGTCTCTAAACGAGGTGTATTGATAGCTTGTTCCAAGAATTCTTTTGGATCTTCTACGTCAGCAAGGTTGCGATAGAAACCTTCTCCACCGTGACCGTCTGCACATCCAGCCACCATGATGATTGTTCCGCCTTCTTTGTTAGAAGCTTCGGCTGCAGTCATCCCTTTAACAGCTTGGTAGATGTTTTGGTCAAGTGGGAAACCACCGTTTGTAGAAATTGTGATGTCGCTTTCGATCTTAGACACATGTGCCAAGTCTGCAACGAATTCACAACCAACTTTGTGGGCTTCAACCATATCCCCAGCGAAAGATCCGATGATGTGTTTTTCGCCGTCCAATACAACGTTGACGATGAAAGCCAAGTTTGCAGTACGAGCAGCGTAAAGCATATCTTCGTGGATTGGGTTGTGGTCAAGGTTACCAGTACGTGCCTTATCAGAATTGATGAAGTCACCTGAGTGGTTCGCCATGATAGTTTTGTATGATGCGATACCTGGAAGGACTGATTTACGTCCACCTGAGAAACCAGCAAAGAAGTGAGATTCGATGAATCCTTCTGCTATCAACAAGTCAGCTTCAGCAGCGATCTTATTGATGATACAATCACCACCTGAAGGAAGTTGACCGATTTTCACCATGTCATCGTCGTTTGTTGAAATGTGCATAACGATTTCTTCATTGTCAACGATTTCTTGGCCGTATTTATTGATCAATTCTTCACGAGTTGAAGGACGGTGGAAACCAGTAGCAACCAAGATACGCACGCGTGCATCAGGGTTAACTGAGCGAATACGACGCAAAATGATTGGAGTGATGATGTGAGAAGGAACGGGACGAGTGTGGTCAGAACTGATCAACACGATGTCTTTTTTGCCTTTAGCAAGTTCTTCCAAAGTAGGGCTGCCGATAGGGTTGTCCATTGAACGTTCAACAGTTTCTTCTTCAGACAGTGGGTTATGGAAGTTTTCCGCCTTAGACTCTAACAATCCTGCAAAGTTTTCATCTGGAATCTTTGCAACAATCGATTTTTTGTCGTACGGTAATTTAATTTCTACCATTATTTGCGATCTCCTTTATTAATACTGATACTTATAGTATAATTCTTTTTAAAAAGAGGTGTGCACCAATTGATGTCAACAAATGTTAACGTCGTTCGTTTTGAACAGGTGTATCATTAGTGTGACTTCTATGAAGAGCCAAAACAGGAGGAAAAACGCGCGTGGATTCAGCATTTTTAGTGAAATTCTTGGAAGAGAGGCGAACGCCCATTATCAAGAAAAAATACCACAGCTACCTCTCTTATCGCGGGATTAAAGAGGACTATATCTATATTTTAAAAGAAGGGGTCGTAAAGACCAGTGTCATCATGCGTGATGGTCGTGAATTTAACTTTTCCTATTTAAAAGCGACCGATATTGTCTCCTTGTTACGGGATGAGGTATCCAATTATACAGATTCGCCTTTTAACGTACGTGTGGAGACAGCAGAGGCAAGTTTTTACCGGATTCCTCGGGTCAAGTTCTGGACCTTTGTCAAAGAGAAAAAGGAACTGCAAGACTACGTACGGGATTATTATCGCAATAAACTGTCTGAAAGTATGGAATCCCAGCAGTACATGATGATGAATGGGAAAAAAGGCGCGGTTTGTTTCCACCTACAAAAGCTGTGCAGCTTGTTTGGGGTAGAGCAGGATGATGGTGTCTTGATTGATTTCAATATTACCAACGAAGATATTGCTGGTTTTTGTGGGATCTCAACCCGAAACAGTGTCAATCGCATTCTGAACGAATTAAAACGGGAGGGCGTTTTAGACATTCGACAGCAAAAGATCGTTATTTTGGATACAGAAAGCATCGAAGAATTAATTGGAAGGGAAACATTCTAACATGGCAACAGAAGCACAAATCAGAAAAGAAAAAGAAGAAAAATTACAAGAAATTTTGCGGGAAATCGGTAAAGTGGCCATTACCTATTCTGGTGGGATTGATAGTTCCTATCTCTTAAAGGTTGCTTTGGATACCTTAGGGCCTGACAATGTGATTGCAGCAGTGGTGAATTCAGAACTCTTCTCAGATGAGGAATTTAATTTAGCACTTGATTTGGCGGATCAGTTGGGTGCCCCTATACTGGGACTTGAGATGAGAGAATTGAGTGATCCGCGGATTGCTGCCAACACTCCTAATATTTGGTATTACACCAAGCAATTGATGTACCAAACCATTAAGGATTCTGTCACAGAATTGGGATTTGAGCAATTGGTTGACGGCATGATCATGGATGATATAGACGACTTCCGTCCAGGTATCAAGGCTAGAAACGAAGCGGGAGTACGTAGTGTCTTGCAAGAAGCGGGTCTCTATAAGACAGAAATTCGTCAATTGGCTAAGGAAAGAGGCGTCTCCAATTGGAACAAGGTTCCGTCTTGTAGTGTAGCCTCACGCTTCCCATACGGGGTAAAAATCACTTTGGAAAATGTCCAACGCGTCTTTGAGGGGGAAGAGTTCCTTGTAGGACTTGGTTTTGAGCAAGCCCGCGTGCGCGTGCATGGGGACTTGGCCCGTATCGAAGTAGAAGAGGACCATCTTCTTGAAGCGATCCAAATGCATGACAAGATCAATGACTTTATGAAGGGAATTGGCTTTACTTATGTAGCCTTGGATTTGGCTGGTTACAAGTATGGTCGGATGAATGACTCTTTGGATGAAAAAACCAAAGAAAAAATTATGGCGGAATAAAGCATGAATGAAGTAGTACGATTTTGGTTTGAAGAGTTGAAGCCAGAGGATTGGTTTAAAAAATCGGATGCCTTGGACCAAGAAATGCGGGAGCGCTTTGAGGGACTCTATTGGAAGGCTAGTCGTGGGGAATTGTTTGGCTGGCGCACTACAGCAGAAGGGCGTTTAGCAGAGATTTTGCTCTTGGACCAGATTCCTCGCAACATTTTTCGAGGGACGGCTCAAGCATTTGCGACAGATTCCCTGGCCTTGGTCTTGGCCCAAGAAGGGTTAGAGCAAGCCTTGGATCTACCAGTTGTACAAAGAGGTTTTTTCTATATGCCCTTTATGCATTCTGAATCCTTAGTCGTCCATGAAGTAGCCTTGCGCTTGTTTGATCAACCGGGGCTCGAAAAACGCTTGAAGTATGAGAAGATGCATGCGGAGATTCTCCAACAATTTGGACGCTATCCGCATCGTAATGCTATTTTAGGGAGAATATCGACCAAAGAAGAAGAGGGGTATCTAGCAGAACATGCTGGTTTTTAAAAGAAAAAAAGGATCTTGGGCCAAGCTCTGCTGGACGCTCCTTTTAGCAGGAATTTGCTTGCTAGGCTTGAGGGCTTTTCAGGAGAGCCGGGAAAAAACGGTCTCTTCTCGTGATACAGTAACTATGGGCTATACCCAATTTCCAGCCAATATTGATCCAGTCAAAGAGTACAATGGCTGGTTTACGGTGCGCTACGGGGTCGGAGAGACCTTGTTTAAAATGGATGATCAGCTTCAGATCCAGCCTTGGCTGGCAACTAAGGGTGAACAGTTGTCTCCTCTGGAGTGGGAAATCACGATCCGTCAAGGGGTGCGATTTCATGATGGCAGCCTCATGACTCCTAAGACGGTCAAGGAGTCTTTGGAACATCTTTTGACTTCCAATCAGCGGGCGGCAGGTGAATTAATGATCGAGCAAATGACAACGACAGATCATACCATTCGGATCAAAACCAAAGAGCCCCAACCGATTCTTTTGAACCTCTTGGCAGATCCGTATTCGACCATCCTTCATGTGGGGGCCAAGGAGTCAACTGGAAAATCGGTTGTTGCGACAGGCCCGTATCAGCTGACGGCTTTTCGTCCAGAAAATGGGGCTAGTTTAAAGGCCTTTGGCCATTATTGGAATGGGGCAGCCAAAGTAGCGAAGGTGGAGATTCGCTCCTTTTCAGATGCGACCTCGATGAGTCTCGCCTTAGATGCTGGTGAGATCGATGCGGCTTATGGGATGCCGGCGCTCAATCTAGCTTCTTATCGTAAGAAAACAGGTTATCGGATTTCAGAAGTTGATGGCTCGCGCTATCTTTCTTATGTTTATAATTTCCGAGATCCTTGGATGAAAGACAAGACGCTACGAAAAGCCCTTGATTTGGTGATTGATCGAAAGACCTATAGTCAATCGCTCTTTCAAAAAGGTTCCCAAGCTACAAGTGGTCCGTTTCCAAGTCGCTTTCCTTTTGCTTTAGAAGAGCCTGTTCCAAATGCGAATGCCAAGGAAGCTGAGAAGCTCTTGGACCAAGCAGGCTACTTGAAAAAAGCAGATGGGTTTCGCTATAAAGATGGTAAAAAGGTTACATTGACAGCTCTCTCTTATGAGCGTTTGCCAGAGATTCCTTTAGCAGTTCAGGCGACACAAGCTGCCTTGAAGCAGATTGGGATCGATGTGAAGATTCGGACTGTTGAAGTGGGCTCGATTGCTGCAGCAGAAGATTATTCGTTTACGCCTTATACCATGGTGGCGACTCCTGTAGGCGACCCCTACCCCTTCTTTAAGAGTTCACTGGCTTCAGACGGTTCAGTTAATCTTGGAAAATATAAGAGCGACAAGGTAGACCAACTCATTCAAACTCTGGGGATAGAAGGCAATCAAGAGAAGCGTCAAGAGCTGAGCAAGGACCTTCAAAGGGAGATTCAAGAGGATCTACCGATCAGCTTTTTGGTGACGTTTAAGGTGGCAGTCATTATGAATGACCGCGTGTCAGGGCTCGCATCGAGTGCCTCAGACTATTACCATATAACCAATCAATTAACAAAGGAATAAGTATGCTTGAACTTCAACACCTAACGGTCCAATCCAAGGATCGGATCATTCTTGAAGATGTCTCCTTTCAATTAGGAGAATTTCAGAGCCTGGCTATTGTCGGAGAAAGTGGCAGTGGAAAGTCTACCCTACTAAAGGTCTTGCTCGGGCTCCCTTTGAGAGATCTGTGGATCGCAAAAGGCCAGTATAGTTGGCAAGGAGAGGAAGTGTCCCAGCAGTCCTTTCCCTACCCCTTTGTGGGAAGTGAGATAGCTTGGGTCAGCCAGCAGGCTGGGCGCTTTTTTTATGATCGACGAACCATCGAAAACCATTACAAGGACCTAGTCAAAAGTCTAAAAGGGCGGACTCCTAACATTCGTTCTTTCAAAGAATGTATGGACCTGGTTGGTTTAGAAGCGAAAAAGATTGCGCCTGCTTATCCCTTTGAACTAAGTGGGGGCATGATGCAGCGGGTCGCAATTGCTTTGTCACTGGTCTCTTATCCGAAGATTTTGCTAGCTGATGAGCCAACCAGTGCGCTCGACGTGGTCACAAAGCTTGAGATTGTAGACTTATTGGCCCGTTTAAAAAGAGAAGAAGGCTTGTCTCTTCTATTAGTGACACATGATATGGCAGTTGCTGCTGCCTTGAGTGATCACATGCTTGTGATCCGTGGGGGACAGGTCATTGAGCAAGGAGCTACGGTCCAATTGTTGGAGTCCGCAAAAGAAGACTATACAAAAGAGTTGCTTGCTGCAACCCCTCGTTTACAGAAAGGAGCTACAGATGGGGACCATTTTGACCTGTAAAGATCTGATTTTCACCCACCGTCATGCTGCATCGGGGATGCAAGTAGGCCCGATTTCATTTGAGTTAGAAGAAGGTGAAAGCTTTGGCATTGTAGGCGAATCTGGATCTGGAAAGACCAGTTTTAGTCATCTACTGTGTCGCTTTATCAAACCTCATCAGGGGCAACTCTATTTACAGGGCCGTCCCTATGAAGACTTTTCAACGAAAGAATTCTATCAAACGATCCAGTATATTGATCAACACCCACATGCTAGTTTTCATCCAGCTCGCTCGGTTTATTCAAGCTTGATGGAAGTCTGTGATCATTTTGATCGGGCTTCAATAAAAGCTGAAAAAGAAAAAGTGATTGAGGCTGTGTTAGAGGCCGTTCACCTAAATGGCCAGATAGTCCAACAAAGACCTCAATTTTTAAGTGGGGGGGAGTGCCAGAGAGCAGCTATTGCGCGTGCCTTACTCATCAAACCGAGAATCCTCGTTTGCGACGAGATGACCAGTGCCCTCGATATGACCATCCAAGCAGAGCTGATGCGCTTGCTGCAGCAGTTGAGGGAGCAATTTCAGATGAGTTTTGTCTTTATCTCCCATGACCTAGCCTTGGTCAGCCAATTTTGTCAACAGCTGATGGTCCTAAAAGAAGGACAGATCAGAGAGCTAGGAAGGACCAGTGAGTGCTTGAGCACCCCACGAGATCCTTATACTCAGGAATTATTGGCCACTTATCGGCAACAAGAAAGGTGGGTGAACGGATGTTTCGAATAAGCTGTAAATTACTGGTCCGTTTCCTACTGATCTTACTTGGCGTCAGTTTGATCTCCTTTTTACTCATGTATCTAGCGCCAGGAGATCCAGCTAAAAATATGTTGGCTGCCCAGGGGATTCCTTTTACAAAAGAACTGCTTGAGGCCAAGCGTCTGGAATTTGGTTTTCAGGATCCCTTCTGGGTACAGTATGGACGGTGGCTATGGGGAGTCTTCCAGGGAAATCTAGGAACGACCTACCACTCCGGATCATCTGTCGCAAAAGAATTGGCCTTTTACTTTCCCAATACCTTGCTACTAGCAGGCTCTACCCTGTTCTTGACCCTCTTGATCTCGATTCCGCTGAGTTTTATGGCAGTCTTTTATAAGAAGAGCCCGATTTCTAAGGTCATCTCGTTTGCTACGGCTCTCGCCAATACCATTCCCAATTTCGTTCTAGGGATTGGCCTGATGCTGGTGTTTTCACTATATTTGCATCTGTTTCCAATCCAATCAACGGTCAATCTACAAGGAGCAGTACTGCCTTCTTTGACCTTAGCCTTGACCATGTCGAGCCGCTACATCCCGCAGCTACAAGAAGGCTTAACAGAGATTCTTGAGTCAGATGCAGTGCTGGGGGCTATGGGGCGAGGTTTGAGATGGGGGCAGATCCTCAGGACAACCATTTTTCCACAATTATTTCCGTTGCTCTTGACCTTGATCACCCTATCTTTAACCTCCTTATTAGGAGGTGTGGCCGTGATCGAGTATCTCTTTTCTTGGCCAGGAATTGGGAAAATGTTGATCACAGCTGTTCACAACCGGGATTTTCCTTTGATCCAGGGATCGGTTCTGGTCATTACAGCTGGTGTTCTTCTAGTCAATACCTTTGCTGAATTTATCCAGCTCTTCATCAATCCAAAACGCTATCGCAAGGAGGGAGCCAACCATGTCATCTGATCAGATCAAACGGAACATTCGGTGGGTATCCCTTGGCTTGCTCGCCTTTCTAGTCTTTCTGGGCTTTGCGCAGTGGTTGGGAGCAGACCGCGCTAACCAGGTCAATTTGGGTCATGTTTTGGCAAGCCCCTCTCATCAAGCTCTCTTTGGGAGAGATGAGTTGGGGCGCGATCTCTTGGTCCGAGTGTTTGTCGGAGGGGCCCATACCCTCTTTCCATCCCTTCTCGCTCTCTTTTTGGTCGTCCTTTTTGGTTGCTTAATGGGAGTATTCAGTGTCAAGTTTGGTGGGATCGTGGATCGCTTGGTTCAAGTAGTCATTACGCTTTTTCAAGCCTTTCCTCCCATTATCTTTGTGATTGGGATCGTTGGTTTTTTAGGTCTTGGAATAGAGCAGACATTACTGGCTATCTGTTTGACCAGCTGGACAAAGTATGCCTACCTAGTGCGCTCACTTCTCCTGGATATCAAAGAAGAACCGTATTTCCGCTATGCAGATATGTTTGGCAATACCTTCTGGAGTAAGATCAAACTTTACTATCTCCCTAGCGTCTTTCCCCAAGTCGTAACAACCATGGTGTATGACCTGAATACCATTGTTATGGAAATTGCAGGGATGAGTTTTATCGGTTTGGGCGCCCAGATGCCCGATGCAGAGTGGGGCGCGATGATCAATACTGGCAGAAGCTATTTGCAGACAGCGCCGTGGATCGTGGCCTTTCCTAGCCTGTTTCTCATCCTCTTTATCGGAGGCGTGATGATCTTAGGAAGACTTCTCAAACAGTACTTTGCCATCCAACAAGAATACAAATAAGAAGCTGATCCAGACAGGAATCAGCTTCTTTTTGTGATATAAAGGGCAAACATCGGTGTTGCTGCGTAGTTGAGTTCTTCTTCTCGGCTCCAAATTTTTGGTCCAAATTCAGTGTCAACTGTTGCTTCGACCTCTTCAAATTGATTCAAAAACTCCAAATCCCATCCAGGACGAAGGCGCTTGGTTAGTGGCAATTGGCGGGCGATTTCTTCAATCAAGGCCTCATCGACCCCTTCGCCGTGCCAGTAATCTTCTAACTGTTCGCTGGAAACGATCTTGAGATTGTTCTCAAATTGTAAACGAATAGCAGGATCGTTGAGATAAGAGTACCAGTTGGCATCATAAATGAGGAGTTGTCCGCCAGGTCTAAGAGCGCGTAGCCAGGACTCATAAGCTTTCTCGGGCTTTTCTAAATTCCACGTAACATTGCGCATCATAATGACGTCAAAAGATTCTGGCTCAAAGTCCAACTCCTGGGCATTCATTTGTAGATAGCGGACAGTATCTGGTGTTTCTCCGCCATATTTGAGGAGATTCTCCTGCGCAATCTCTAGCATATTTTCTGAAGCGTCAATTGCAGTGACCTTGGTATAACCCATTTGTTTTAAGACAATCGGGAAAAATCCGGGTCCTGTACCGATATCTAAGATGGAAATCGTTCGCTCTTTTGGTAGCCAACGGATGAGTTCATACTTCCATTTTTCAATCTGAACACTTTCAATTTCTTTTTTATTTTTCTGGGAATAGCCCTGATAGCGTTTATCCCAGTACTGTTGGATAGTCTTATATAACACGGCAACCTCTTTTTCTATTTCGTGAAATTTCTTGTAACATTATACTATAGATCGAATCCAAGATCAAAGAAGAATCAGAACTTCCCCAGCTCAAAGCTTTTCCAAGCGCCTAAAAAATGGTATAATGAACTGTAAATTTCAGAAGTTGGAAGGAATGTTATTGCTATGATGAATATGCAAAATATGATGAAGCAAGCTCAAAAATTGCAAAAGCAAATGGAGCAAAGCCAAGCGGAGCTAGCTGCAACTCAATTTGTCGGAAAATCTGCTCAAGATTTGGTTGTCGCGACTCTTACAGGTGATAAGAAGGTCGTCTCCATTGATTTCAATGTTGCAGTGGTCGATCCTGAAGATACAGAAACTCTTTCTGATATGACGGTTCAAGCCATCAATGCTGCCATTGAAGAAATTGATGCTGCAACCAAGAAAAAACTCGGTGCTTTCGCAGGGAAATTACCATTTTAAGCTAAGGAAGTTTTCATTAACTCAAAAGAGGCTCAGTTTTGAGCCTTTTTCAGATTGAAGACAAAGTCATATTAAAAACTTTCCTTGGGTGAGTACGGACGTCAGCGAACTTCTTCGAAGTTCCAAGACTAATTATTGAGCCTAAGGTCTCAATAATTCCGAGTGCCTGAAACGTTATTGTTTCAGGCACTTTTCTCACGGCGGAAAGTTTTAGTATTTTCTTTCTTTGAAACACTAACGATATATTTTTAGGTTTATGTCAGCAATTTTATTCTTTTCTTAGTTCAATGACTTGATCGTATCGACTTTCATCATCGATATGGTGAGCGATTTCTAACACCATCATCGGTAGTGAGAAAATCAAGTCTCGAACCATCTGACTATTTTCTGCGTCAAGAGCTGCAGTTACCTCATCTGCTAATAAAATATCCTTTTTACGAAGTAGGAAGCGGGCTAGTTCAATCCGGACACGTTGTCCGCCTGAAATATTTTCTCCGTTATTAGTGATTACAAAATCAAGCCCATCAGTTAGTTCATGGTCGAGTTTGACCTGTCTTAAAACAGTCTCTAATTCTTGATCTGAAAACTCCTGTCCCAAACTGAGATTGTAGCGAATAGTATCATTAAAGAGGAAAGGATGCTGGCTGATAATGCCTACCTGACGAACAAAGTGACTTGTTTTAACTCCATCCCTTGTACGACAAGTAATCGTTCCGGCATCCGGCTTTTCTTCTCCTGTGATCATTCGGAAGAGGGTTGATTTCCCACAGCCACTTGGCCCTTTGATGAGGACTTTTTCGCCTTGTCGAATGGCTAGATTAAGATCGCGAAGAATCTCTCTACCGTTATAAGATTTACTTAAATGGGAAATTTCTAGCTCTTCTACTTGGGAGATCGAATGATTGTCCGATTCACTATCATCTGCTCGATTTAAAATTCCGAAAATCTTTTCTGCCGTTGTTTTGGCTCCTTGTACTTCAACCACATCATACATGATATTTTGGATAGGCCCTACCAGTTGACCAGCAGCAATATACATAGCAACCAGGCTAGCCACTGAAACATGATGACCCTGCATAGCAAGGAAGAACCCTAATACCAAGGGGAGTACTTGGCTCAGAAAGACCATAAAACCATTACAAAAGAAAACAATATTATGGGTAAAAGCAAACCTTTGAATAGCTCGTTGATAACGAAGATTGATATTCCAGACGCGCTGAGAATTTTCAGGCAAGGCTTGATTCATCCGCAAGGTCTGAGCCCCTCGAATACTATCAGAGATTTGGTTATGAACAGCTGTTCTTCCCTGAGACATTTCATCCCCTGAATTCTTTAGCTTATTATTCATCAAGAATTGTGGAATGGGACGTAAGATTGTGAAGAAAACAAAGATAGAACCCAATAAAACATTTTGGGCAATGATATAGATCGCCGTAATCAGTGCTCCAAATCCCCAACATGAAATAGACATATAGCGTTCAAAAAAGTTATCTCCTAGAAATTCCATATCCTGTGTCAGCATGGTAATCTTTTCATCTTCACTATATTCCCTGTCTTCCATTAACTTCTGAAAAAGTGCCGTTCGGATATTCATGTGAATTTCACGTCTAAAGACATTATTTGCATGATTACAAAATAACATTAGACTATACAAAGCGAAATAGACAGAAAAACCAAAGAGAGCAAATTTCCAAATAGAGGAATAGGTAAGGTTATTTTGATCTATCGATAGTGCTTTGGCAACAACCAAAGGTTGACCTAATGCGAGACCCCCATTTGCCAGTGCTCCAATAATGGTTAGGTATTTTGTTTTTTTATCAAGATATTTAAAGATATTAATCATAAATCTCTCCTAGAAAATAGAACCCTATGATTGAGAAATATCAGATGTAATCATTAAATCTTATTACATATTATTCTTTGTGATATATTTTACATGCTCATTATACATCTAAAAATAAGTCTGGTCAATGAATATTCAAAAAATTAGAAATGATTAAATCTTTAATAACTAATATTTTAAGTTAAGCCTTTGAAAATGCTCTACTTGTCTGTCGGATGAAAATTTACTTTAGTCAATCTTTACAGAAATGAAATAAAAAGCACCCCCAAAGAAAGATATGAAAACATCTAACTCTAGGAGTACTGCTCAGTTTTGAGCTTTTTTTATTCATCAAAAAATCCGGATAAGTCCAAGCCTCCGAAGGGGTTGGTGGAGAAGTTCTCTTGCTCTTCAAGGAGGGTGCGGCCTTGATCAAATTCGAGGAATTGTTCGTAGACAAGAGCTGTCATGCGGGCGTCCTCTAAGCTATCGTGTGATTTTCCTGCGACTCCCAAAAATTCTGCAACGGTGTGGAGTTGGAGATTTTTAATGCCGTGGAGGTCAGATGGACGACGTTCGAAAGCCTCGTCAAAGACATCGACAGCGTACTGGTCTTCTAGATCCAAGCCATTTTCAAGTAGGATGGGTAGGTCGCTCTTTTTGGCATTGTATCCGATCAAGGGCCGGTCTCCTACAAAGGCCTTGAATTCGCTGAGGACCTGCTCGAGTTGAGGGGCATTTTGGATCTTGTCCTGGGTAATGCCAGTCAGGCCGTTAATAAAGCTTTTTAGGGGCTTATCGGTGTAAACGTAGGAGTCGTAGTGATCGACTTCTTTACCGTCCGTAAAACGTACGGCAGACACCTGGATGATCTGATAGGCGCCTTCGTATTGGTTAAATTCGAGGTCAAAGGCGATATAATCTTCTAATGCTTTCATGGGAAATCTCCTGTGGTAGAAAAGAAAAGGGACTGGTAGGATCCAGCCCCGGATTATCGACGGAAAACGCGTGCCCAGAAACCTTTGCTTTCTTGCTCTTGAACTTTTTCGTTGGCTTGTTCGAGTTCAAGTTTCAAGGTATCGCGGTCGTTCATTGCTTGTAAAGTCAATTGTTGTTGTTGGTCCAATTGCTTGTCTTTTTCAGCAATTTGAACGTCTTTCACGCGCAACTGTTCATCTTTCTTAGCGAGTTGCTCGTCTTTGGCTTTGAGTTGCTCGTAGAGACGGACGATTTCAGCATTTTTTTCATCTACCAAAATTTCCATCAATTCGCGTTGCTTCACATCATCGCTGACTGGCTCATCTTCAAAAATAGTTTTTTTGTAGATTTCTTCGAGCTTGATCAAGCCACTACGGGTTACAACGGTAACCCCTTTTTCGTTTTTTTGGGTATCTTCTGGAGCCAGCGCCTTGACACGGTTATTGACCGCCTGGCGGCTGACTCCTAAAATTTCAGCAATTTCGCTGACAGTTTTTTCAATCGCCATAACTTCCTCTAATATCTTTTTCTATGAAATACTCTATTAGATAGTAACATAAGTAGGCTAAGCTGTCAAATGAAGCAAAGAAAGGCTAAGCCTTGATACCACGATTAGTGGGCCTCTGTCATTTCAGGAAGATGGAGGCTTGATTGTGCTAAGTCAATGGTGAGTTGGTAATCGGTTTGATCACGCACAGTGATTTCAAAGTCCGTCGTGTAAAGGACCAAGCGAAGAGTTGCACCTTTTTCGAGCTTGTAGATGGTTGGTTGGAGATCAAAGTCAAATTCCATCCACTCCCCTGGTGTTACGTCCTCAACCTCTAAGAGGTCATGCCGGTTTTGGAGGTTGAGATAACCTTTCGAAATCACTCGTTGGCCCGCTTCCTTGAATGGCAACTCGGTCAAGTTGTCTAGCATATGGTAGCGACCGTTATCCAGTGTACGGACCGATAAGACTGCAGGATAGGGTTGGAGGTATTTCTTGCTTCCAAGCTCTAAGAGTTGGGCTGAGAGAAGGCCTTTATTGGTGCTGGAGTGAAGTCGTAGGTGAAGGCGAGCTTTCCCGTTGAGGTGCAGGTCTTCTTCGATTGGAAGATCGATGGTCACCTGTTGGGCCTTGTCTTGGTAGAGATCGCTTAAGAAGGTCGGATAAGCCTTGCCATAGCGCTCGTAATCTTTTGTCTCGTAGCGGTTTTGGATGACTTTTTCACCGTCTCCCAGTGAGAAGGTCCGCTGACTTGTTTGATTGCCAAAATCATCCAAGGAAGTCCAACTTTGTTCTCCTGTATTGTCCTGCCAGATGACAGTAGGCAATTCATAGCTTGAATCGTAGCCCAGCAATTTTTTAGAGAGAAGGGCGTTCATGCTCTCACGGAAGTCAATGGATTGCCAGTTGTTGAGGTAGACATGGGCACCATTGTGGTAGAAGAGGTGTTTCTTGATGCTTGCTGGAAGGGCTTGGAACATGTTAAAGACGTGAAGCGGTTTGACGTTCCAGTCTTGGGAGCCATGGGTAAAGACCACCTCTGCTTGGACTCGATCAGCATGTAGGAGATAATTGCGATCGTGCCAGAATTGATTGTAGTCTCCAGAAGCTCGGTCCAGCTCTTTTTTGACGCGATCAAGATCGGCTTGGTGGGCCGCATTGTGGTGTAAATAATCCCCACCTAAAAGGTTGCGTGAATAGGTCAATTCGGCAAGGGAATCAAAATCTTCACCTGGATAGCCACCAGGACTTGTCACGAGACCATTTTCGCGGTAGTAGTTGTACCAAGAAGAGATCCCAGCCTCTGCAATGATGACTTCAAGACCGTCCACACCTGTGGTCGCAAGGCCGTTAGACATGGTTCCAAGGTAAGAGATCCCGGTGGTTGCGACCTTTCCATTAGACCAATCAGCTTTGACTTGGCGTTTGCGTGTGTGATCTGTAAAGGCCCGGCAACGGCCATTGAGCCAGTCGATAACGTTCTTGTAGGCTTCGATTTGTTGGTAATTTCCATTGGTCATCAAGCCTTGCGAATCTTTTGTCCCCACTCCAGATACGTAGAGATTAGCGTAGCCGCGTGGAAGGAGGTAGTCGTTGAGGGTATAGCTGGAATTGATATGGGTGAGAGTTTCTTCAGCTTCATCGACTAGCTCAGCTGAACCGACAGGATCCACCAATTCTAATTGAGGTACTTCTACTTGAATGGTATGAGGTTCTTTGACCTCGAGGTCGACATTCATATTGTAGAGGGCCTTGTCGCTGGCCTTATCGTTGGTCCCTTGGTGATAAGGACTTGCGGTCATAACAGCTGGAATCTTGCCTTCATAGCGAGGACGGATAATGCTGACCTTGACCAAGTCTGGCAGACCATCTTTGTCGGTATCGACCCGACTTTCCACATAGACGACCTCGCGGATGGCATCATGGCTCGTAAAGGTTGCGAGGCTCTTGCCGTTAAAATAGTGATACTGGTTATCTTCAGGAATCAAGCCATCGCTGACCAACTGATCGATGAGTAAATTTCCTTTTACTGTTCGAGTATTGAGAAGGTGATAGAGGTTTTCTACCAAGTTTCCATACTCAATCGGAAATTGGACTTCTTTCAAGAAGCTATCCGTATCTTCAAAATCAATAAAATAGCGGAAACCGAGTAATTGGAGGGCTACTGTGTAAAAAATGTTCGGAGACCATTCGCAGTCAGATTGGATATACGTTAAAAAGTCTGTTTTAGAATCCACCACTAGGTTAGAGAGGGGATAATCTGTATCTTTATAGGTGAAGTAAACCTTGCGGACAAACCATTCAAACAGTTCTTTTTCTGGGAGGTGGGTGGGAAGGTCAAACCCAATTTCTTTTAGTTCCTTAAGAATGTCTTTTTGGTCAACAGATAGATAGCTATATTGATTGTATTTCATAGACTGCTCCTTTTATCAGTTTCTTTTTTCTTTACTTCTTATATTATACTTGATAAAATAGTATTTGTCTAAAGACCTTTCGTCTATAAGGAGAAGGAATATTGAAAAAAATATCTTTTGAACAAGTTGCAAGAAGACGGACCTTATTGTTTGGGGTTCTTGCCGTCATTTTTGGGATTCTCATTTTTCGAAACGGCGTTGGTTTCACCAAATTTTCCTTGGATCTATTAGCCATTTACTTTTTAGTTGATGGACTAGGAAGCTTTCTTCTTCGCTTTTTGTTACGTAGCAAGTCTATTTCCTATAGCCACTCTATTTGGTTTATTTTTCTTTCACTTGCGTTGATCTGGTTGAATCGACTGAGTAGTCTGCCCGTAAACTTAGTTGTGATTTGTTTAGGGGCATATCAGTTGGGGAGTGCCATTGTCTATGGGATCACATTTTGGCTTTATAAGGCCAATCGGGTAAAAGGAGGCTGGCTCTATTTATGGGATGCGCTTTTAAACGGTGGGCTTGGTCTAGCAACTGTCTTGGAACCTGGTTCAGATGGGCACTTCCAATTTATCCTCTTGGGGGCTTATCTGGTCTTGTTGGGGATTTCTAATATTCGAGATGGTATTTTATTTGACAAAGACCAACAAGGCCAAGAGTTAAAACGTCGCTTTCGTATTAGCCTACCGGTTATCTTTGCAGCCTTTATCCCTGCTAAGGAGTTAAAACGGTTTAACCAGTTTCTTCAAAAAGGGAGCTCGGCGGGACACACAGGCCCTTATCGATTGGTGAAAAAAGAAGAAGAGGCAAGGGAATTAGAAATTTTGGTTCATACTTCTGACAGCAACTTATTTGGAGCGATTGGGCATGTAGATATTTGTTATCAGGGGAAGGTCATTTCTTACGGAAGTTACGATCCCTTTTCAGAGCGTCTATTTGGGACGATTGGGGATGGCGTACTGTTTAAAGTGGATAAGGAACCATACATCGAACTATGTAAAAAAGAGAGTCAAAAGACGCTGTTTGGCTACAGCCTATCCCTTACCGAAGAAGAGAATCAGGCAGTAGAGAAGCGTCTAGCTGAAATTGATCAGTTGTTAGAACCTTGGGATCCACCTAGGAGGTTACTGGAAGACGGTCAGCCGACCTACGCTTACAAATTGAAATATGATTTAGGGGCTGAGCTATATAAATTTACTTCTTCGCGTTTTAAATCTTACTTTGTTCTGTCTACTAATTGCTGCCTGTTAGCAGATTCCATTGTGGGACAGGCAGGAACGGCTGTATTAGATGTGCGTGGAGTGATTGCACCAGGGACCTATCAGGATTACTTAGAATACGAATTTGAAGCTCCAAACGGGCGGGTCCATACACGAACAGTATACTAAAAAAAGAAAGACAGATTTTTATTTTTGAAAAATCTGTCTTTTTTGCACAAGATTTCTTGTAAAAAGCCAGAAAATCTTTTACAATAAAAAGTGCTTGGAGGAAAGT
>ENA-OWND01000861-OWND01000861.1-metagenome-genome-assembly--contig:-NODE-861-length-19753-cov-10.335770_pt1 | contig 19753 bp, 10 predicted proteins | sample MGYA00245342_ERZ651119 | MGnify/ENA primary metagenome ERZ651119 (study PRJEB26857, sample SAMEA4031756) | metagenome | biome: human; feature: oral; material: saliva | place: Philippines | collected 2014... | reverse complement strand
TTATTGTCAATTCTTATTTAAAAAAATTTATTATAATCTTGACTTACATCAATACTATTCAAGGAGAATTTATGCAAGAAAATGAGTTTATAACAGAATTTAACGACCCCACGTTATCTGTGATAGCAAGAAACAACAAAGTAAAAGAGGGAGCTAGTGAGCCATACATCATCTATGACATATCAGCTTTAAATGTACCTGCTGATATAACAAGTGGTGATCTTAGTTTTAAACTAAATGCAAAGCACGAGACAAATAACTACGATAAAACTATCGAAATTTCAAGAGACGGCGGTAAAAGCTGGGAGACTTTAGATGAAAGCAATGTATTAAAAGATGTGAAATTTGATCAAATTTCAACCATAAAGGCTCGTGTTAGAGTGATTGATGATAACGGAGAGCTTGAAAATAATCAAAATGAAGGTGAAATGACACAAAATTTAAGCACTCTTGGAGCTATTAAATTTTATGGCACTTATGAAAACGAGCTAAGTTTAGAAGTGAAAGCCGATGGCTTTATAAGTGCTTTGGCTAATGCAAATGTGGTGGATAATGATCACAATGTATATCTTGACGGTACTATAAAAGAAAAGGGCTATGAGATAAATTTAGACGATGGCGATGATACGTTAACTATAGCAGCAGGAGCCCAAAAGAGCGTGATCGATACTAAAGCTGGCAATGATATGATCGTCTTTGGTGCTGGAGCTTATATGCAAGGTCTTAGAGAAGACGACAAAGAGGCTATAAATGTAAAAATGGGTGATGGCGACGATACATTTAAGATGAATGTAGGCAGCGCTATCTTTCACGCTGGCGTTGATCTAGGCGATGCAGATGCAAATGGCAAAAACGAAGACAAGCTAGAGCTAAACTCAGTTGTGGGCGTGATAAACTCAAGCTTTACAAGCGGAAGTGGCGATGATAAATTTAACGTGAGCGAGGGAAGCAATATAAATGGCGTGGTCTTTGACACAAAAGGCGGCAACGACACTGTAAATATAAGTAGCGGGACAGTTGCAAACGGACTTTTAGTTAAGACAGGCGATGGCAAGGACTTCGTAAATTTCGAAAACTCTAAATTTCAAAACTCAGCAGTAGAGAGCGGAAGTGGCGATGATGTAGTGCTGATAGATCACTCAAATGTTAGCTCAAATGATAACTCTAGCTCATATATAGCAAGCGGTGATGGCGATGATCTTATCAAAATTTATGGCTCGACTTATATCAAATCAAAAATTTATGCAGGCGAGGGCGACGATAGAGTTTATATCGGTGGTTCAGGTGTAGATGAGGCAAATATAGACCTTGCTAATGGAGCTGATAAAGTAGAGGTGGTGGCAAGTCACTTTGCAAACTCAAAGCTCGATCTTGGCTGGGGCGATGATAAAAAAATGAGCGTAGTTGAAAACTCAGATATAGATGGTGTACTAGTAAGATCAGGCGAAGCAAACGATAGTGTAAGTGTGAAAGACTCAAGCTTGACAAATAGTGCATTTGAGCTAGCTAACGGAGATGACAAGGTAGTTTTAGAAAATGTAAAATACAGCTCAAATGACACCGCTAACTCGTATATCGCAGCAGAAAATGGTAACGATAGCGTCACGATAAGTAATGATAGTATCCTAGAGAGGATAAATTTCTATATGGGCGATGGCAATGATGGTGTAAATTTAAGTAGTAGCCACATTTTAAATTCAAACATCTATCTAGGTAGCGGATATGATACATTTAACGCTACAAACTCAAGTGTAAGTGATACTTTGATAGAGAGTGGAGATGGCTTTACTACCATAGGCTTTAGCGGCTCAAACGTAGAGAACTCAACTATCGTAACTGGCAAAGATGCTGATACTATCGTGCTAGATAGAGGCGAGATAAGTGGTAGCAAAATTTTCACTCAAGATGGCAGTGACGGTGTCGTCGTTGGCTCAAATTTAACTAAGAGTGTGATAAATACAGGCAAAGATAGTGATACGCTAAGCGTGGCTGATGGTGTAAATTTAAAAGATACATACATCTCAACGGGCGATGATAATGATAGTGTAAGTATAGGCAAAGGCGTGATACTAGAAGGCAGTCACATAAACGGCGGAGACGGCGTGGATAAGTTATTTATCTCTGAGGCTATTGATTTTAGCAAGGTAAGTGGCTTTGAAGTGCTTGATCTAACAGCCTCTAAACCAGAGGGCAACGGCGTGGCACTAAATCATATAAGTCTAGATCTAAATTTAGCCGACGTGCTTCATATCACAGGCAATAACCTCGATACTGTTCTTAGGATTAACGGCGATAAAGACGAATTTGGTAAAGGCGATAGCATCACGCTTCATGACTTTACAAAAGGTGAGTCAAACGATGGCTACACTCTTTACACATCAAATCAAAGCACAGTTTCTATCGAGATCAAAGATCAAATCGATACAGTTATAGCTTAAAATATCATTTTATAGATTTTTAGACCTAGTTTTTACTAAGTCTAAAAATCACTTCAATATCACTCAAAATTTACAAAAAATTTTCTAAATGTAACACATATTAAAATAATGTAACTATATTGTACCTAGGTACAATTTACAATTTCTCCTAATAGTTATAAAATAATGCCAAAATTAATTTAGCCCAAAAGGAATGAACATGGCAAAGAAATTAGGCACAATCAAGTCTATATCAGGTTCTGCTGAGGTTATCGCAGTAGATAAAAGTGGTAACCAAAGAGTACTAAAAGTTGGTGATAGCCTTTATGAAGGTGAGACGGTAAAAACAACTTCAGCTGATTCTAAGGTTGTGATAGCGACAAATAATGGAAAAGAGCTATCAATGATCGGCGAAGATACACTAAGTCTCGATCCAAAGGCAACTGCTGCTGATTCACAAGTAGCAGCACTTCAAAAAGCATTGTTAAATGGTGCAAATTTAGAAGATCTTGAAGAGACAGCAGCTGGTGGCAATAGCGGTGGTCGTGGTGATGGCATGAGCCTTGGCGAGACTAGATTTGAGCATGGCGGACACTACTCAAACATAAGTGCTAGCACAAGTGCGATCAATCCTTTAGGCGCTGCATCTTTTGCAGGTCCAGCTGAGGGTAAAAGTGGCGGTTTAGATAGCGGTCGTGGCGGCAGTGATGACGATACAGCAGGCGCTGGTACTACTATCGATCCAGAAACTACTAGAAAACCAAGCAACCCAGAAATTAAATTCCCAGAAGATACAAACAAAGATGGCAAAATTTCTGATGATGAAAACAAAGCTGGTGACAAAGATGCTGGTAAAACAACAGTAGAAGTTACTATACCAAAAGATGGTTCAGTAAAACCAGGTGATAAAGTAGTTGTTACTGATGACAATGGTAAAAAGACTGAAAAACCAATCAACCAAGATGATATCGATAAAGGTAAGATTGATATCCCAGTTGATCTAAACCCAGGTAAAGACAACAATGTAACAGCAGAGATCATCAATCCAAATAACCCTAATAACCCAGGCAAGGATAGCAAGGTGATAGGTGAGGCTTCGAGCACTGTTAAAGTAACAATTGATGAGATCATCGATGATGTAACTGGCGGTGTAGTAAATGGTGATGTTAAAAATGGTCTAACAAACGATAATCTACCAACATTCAAAGGTAGTGCAGCTCCTGGTGCAACAGTAGAAATTTATGAGAGCTTCTTAACAACTACAGAAAAAACTCTAGTTGGTAAAACAGTAGCTGACGCTAATGGCAAATGGAGCTTTACTCCAACTGAAGCTATGGGTGATGGAGAGCACTACTTTGAAGCAGTTGCTACAGATAAAGTAGGCAATAAATCAACATCTGATAGAGTTTCACTTGATGTTGATACATTTGCAGATGCTCCTGTAATAGACGCTGTAAATGACAATGTAGATAGCCAAACTGGCAACGTTTTAGACGCTAAAACAAAAGTTGCTCTAACAAACGACAGCACACCAACTCTTGAAGGATATGCTGAGCCTGATTCAGTTATCACTATCTATGAAATTAGTGAGCTAAATGGCGAGAAAACAGCTATAGGAACAGTCACAGCTGATAATCATGGTGGTTGGAAATTTGAACTACCTGAACTAGGAGATGGTGAGTATAAATATACTACAAGAGCACAAGATAAAGCAGGAAATATCTCAGACTTCTCAGAGGTTGTAGTAGTTAATGCTGATCTAATAGCCCCATCAGAACCAACAATCACATTTGTTGAAGATGTAAATCCAAAAGATGGCAAGCTAAATAAAGCTGAAAATAGCAAAGATGGCGATAACACTAGCACAAAAGCTCAAATTTCTGTCCCAGGTGATGCTGAAGAAAATGATGTGATCCACTACACTGTAAATGGTGAGGAAAAAACACATACTATTACTTACAATGACAGAGTAACTGGATATGTAGAGATCAAAGTACCAGTAGTTGATGGTAAAGCTTCAAGCGTAACAGCTAAGATCGTTGATCAAGCTGGTAATGCTAGTAAAGAAGTATCTAGCAGCATAGACTCAGACTTTACAGCTCCAAATGTCAAGATCACAGGTATCATTGATAACGTAGAAGGTGGTGTATATAAAGGCAATGTTGCAGGTACTAACACAAACGACAACAAGCCAACCATAAAGGGTACAGCTGATGCAAATCAAGAAGTAGTTCTTTATGATAATAATAAAGAGTTTGGTAGAGCTACAGCTGACAAAGATGGCAACTGGGAATTTAAACCAAGCGACTATAAAGAGCCACTAGCAGATCTTGTTGGTCGTGTTCACGTTATAAAAGCAGTAGTGACAGATGTAGCTGGCAACACTAGCGAAGCAACTTCTGCACTAGAAGTTGATACAACTATCGGCGCTCCAAAAGTATCTATAAAAGAAGATGCAGATAACAATGGAGTTCTAAGCGTAGAAGAAGCTAAGAATTTAAAAGATAGTAAGATCCACTGGGAAGTAGAGATACCAAAAGATGGCACTGTAAGCGCAGGTGATGTTCTTCAAGTACTTGGAAAAGATGGTAAGTGGAAGATCGAAAAAGTATTATCAAATGACGATCTAGGTAAAAGCTTTGAATACGAAGCAACTTTATCAGGAAAACACTTCGAAAGCCCAAGCTATAGAATAGTCGATCTAGTTGGTAACCAAAGCACAGCTATACATGCTAACGTACAACTTGACAGCGAATTTAGCAGAAAACCAAGCAACCCAGAAATTAAATTCCCAGAAGATACAAACAAAGATGGCAAAATTTCTGATGATGAAAACAAAGCTGGTGACAAAGATGCTGGTAAAACAACAGTAGAAGTTACTATACCAAAAGATGGTTCAGTAAAACCAGGTGATAAAGTAGTTGTTACTGATGACAATGGTAAAAAGACTGAAAAACCAATCAACCAAGATGATATCGATAAAGGTAAGATTGATATCCCAGTTGATCTAAACCCAGGTAAAGATAACAATGTAACAGCAGAGATCATCAATCCAAATAACCCTAACAACCCAGGCAAGGATAGCAAGGTGATAGGTGAAGATAGTGAGAATACTAAAGCTCCAGAAGCTCCAGTAATCACAGAAGTAATTGATGATCAAAGGGGCGGTAAATTTAACGAAGATGTTAAAGGTGGCTTAACAAATGATAGCACGCCTACATTTAAAGGCACAGCAAAACCAGGTACGACTATCACTCTTAAAAATGGTAATGATCTTATCGCTGATAATATCCCTGTAAAAACTGATGGTAGCTGGGAATTTACTATAAAAACTCCACTTGCTCAGGGTGATTACAGTATAACAGCAACTGCAACAAATGCAGCTGGTAAAGTAAGCGCTCCTTCAGATGCTGCAACTATCAAGATCGATCTTCACTCTGATGAACCAGTCATCACTGAGATCATTGATAATGTAGCTGGTGGCGTAGAAAATGGTGATGTTAAGGGTGGCTTAACTAACGACAATACACCAACTCTAAAAGGCACAGCTGAGCCATTTGCGACTGTTGAGATCAAGATTGATGGTAGAGGTAGTTACAGATTTGAGAATGGTGAAGTTATCAGCAACTGGACTGCAGTAGCTGATAAAGATGGCAACTGGGAATTTACAACACCTAAACTAAGTGATGGCCACCATAACTTCGAAGCTCAAGCGACTGACGTAGCTGGTAACAACAGCCAACCATCTGCTCTAGTAAGCATAGACGTTGATACTCATATCGATGCTCCAGTCATCACTGCAGTAACAGATAACTGGTGGGGCGGTGTTGAAAATGGCGGAAATATACTTGGTGTAAATGACGGCTTTACAAATGACACTACACCGACATTTAAAGGTACAGCTGAGGCTGGCTCAACTATCGTTCTTAAAAATGGCAATGACATTATTAACAAAGACATCATTGTAAAAGCTGATGCTGATGGTAACTGGGAATTTACTCCAAAATCTCCACTTGCTGAGGGTGAGTACAATGTAGTAGCTATCGCAACTGATAAAGCTGGTAATGTTAGCAATCCATCAAATGTTGCAACTGTAAATGTTGATATAAGCACTACACAGCCAGTTATAACTGAGATCATCGATGATGTTGCTGGTGGTGTTGTAGGTAATGTTAAAAATGCTCTTACAAATGACAACTTGCCAACTCTAAAAGGTACAGCTGAGGCATTCTCAACTGTTAAGATAATAGTAGATGATAAACTAGTATTTAAAGATGGCAAAGAAGTAACAGTTACAGCTGATAAAGACGGCAACTGGGAATATACATTTGAGGCAAATTTAAACTGGGGTGGCGAAGTACATGCTGCACTAGAAGATGGAGTACATACTCTTAAAGTTCAAACAACCGATAGAGCAGGCAATAGAAGTGCTGTATCAGAGTGGTCAAGTGTAGATGTTGATACAACTATTGGCGCTCCAACAGTTAAGATAACAACTGATATAAATAGCGACAAGAAGATAGATATAGCTGATGCTTCAGCTCTAAAAGATGGCAAGCTTAAATGGGTTATCGACATCCCAGAAAATACTGTAAAAGCAGGCGATAGGGTTCAAATTCTTGGAAGCGACGCTAAAACTTGGACAGATATCTTTAAAGTAACTGCGCAAGATATAGCTAAAGGCTTTATAGAAAGAGATGAATTTAGCATCGATATGCCAAAATCAAGAGGCTTCCAAACTCCATCTTATAGACTAGTCGATGATGCAGGTAATGTAAGTGAAGGCTCTATGGATGCAGTAAAAATAGTAGGTTTTGCTCCAAAAGCTCCAACTATCATAGCAGTTTTAGATAATGAGTATGGCATAGATCCAAAGAACCCAACCGACATAAACGCTGGAGATACAACTGGCAATGTCTTGGAGGGTACTATAGCTATAACAAATGACAAAACCCCTACGTTGATAGGTAAAGCTGAGGCTGGTACAACCATCACTCTTAAAAATGGCGATACAGTAATCGCTGAAAAAATCCCAGTGGATGCTAACGGTAATTGGCACTACGAACCAGAGGAGAATTCTCCATGGGCTGATGGCGACTATAAGATCACAGCAATTGCTAAAAATGTATTTGGCAAAGAGAGTGAGTCTTCAAGTCCAATCACTGTAACAGTTGATACTACAGGACCTGAGGTAACTTTGACAAGTATCGAAGATAGTGTAAAAACCAATGATGTTGTTGATTTTACAGGAAATGTCAAAGATAAGTTTACAAATGATAACACTCCACTTCTAAAAGGCACAGCAGAGGCTGGATCTGTAATCATCATAAAATATGGTGAGCATCATGAGAATGTGGTTACCACTAAAGCTGATAAAAATGGTCATTGGGATTACAAGATCACTAATCCTCTTAGCGATGGTGAGCATATAATCTCATACCAAGCAGTAGATAAAGCTGGTAACACTAGCCTTGAATATGTAGCTAATGTAACAGTTGATACTAAGATAGTTGATTTAAGGATAGATTATCTTGGCGATAAAAACCATGATGGTAAATATAGCTGGAGCGATAATATATCTAACGAAAATAACGTTATATATTGCTGCGCTAGGTTCTCAAAAGAGGCAGTTGATCAAGGCTTAATTAAAGTTGGTGATAAGCTATATTATGAAGTTCATTCAAATGTTGGAGCATGGAATAAAGGCGTTGTTAAAGAACCAATAACTATTACAGAGCTTGATCTTAAGAGAGGATATGTAGATCTAACTTCTGTTGCAAACATTACCTATCCATCAAAAGAGTTAATACCTTTTGGTAAAACAGCTAATGGCTTTAACCTAAGCGCTAAAGCTTATTTAGTAGATGAAGCTGGAAATATGGGCAAACAAGCAAGTGAAGATCTAGTATTTGACTTTAGCGATAAGCCAGCTGATCCTGTTAAAAATACAAAGATCAATGCTGAAGCTATATATGGAGATAATGATACAGGCTTATGGCTAGAAGGACACGGACCAGTACTAAAAGCTTCTACTGAGTTGCAACCACAACTAAATGGTAATGATAACTATGAGATAGATGTCAAAACTATAACTCATAAAGCAGAATTTACACTTGGCTCTGGTGATGATATAGTAAATATCCATAAGAGCGGTAATGGCTGGGGCTGGATAAACATGGACTCTAAGATAGATCTAGGCGACGGTAATAATAGATTAACTGTGGCTGCAGATCTTGATAGTTCTACTGTTATATCTGGTAAAGGCGATGACTACATAGAGATCAAAGACGATGTTGCTAATGGTGCTAAGATCATCACAGGTGCAGGTAATGACACTGTGATAGTAGGAGATACAGTAGCAAATACTATATTTACCAAAGTTGGAATTTCAACTGGCGATGGCAACGATAGCGTAACTATCAAAGGTGATGCTATAGATAAAGCCAAGATAGATCTAGGCAATGGCGATGATACTCTGACTATCAAAGCAGCACACGTTATAGGTGGCATAGATGATAAAGGAGCCCTTGATGGTGGCAAAGGCTATGATAAGCTAATCATATCTAGCCCAGAAGATACCATAGATCTAAAACATGTTTCATATCATGCTAAGAATTTTGAAGAGCTTGATATATCTGGTGATAAAAACACTACTCTAAAAGTTGGCATAAAAGATGTCCTAGATATGACTGATGACAAACATACGCTAAAAATCACAGGCGATAAAGGCGACACAGTTGATCTAAAAGAGGATGTTAAGGGCAGCGGATGGCATCAAGGTGCTTCAGAAGATGGTTACACAACATATACAAACAACACCGTAACTATTCAAATCAAAGACGAGATCCACGTTATCTAGTCTAAAAATATAAGCAGGGCAGGAGAGTCTGCCTTGCTTTGAATTTGTTTGCGGTGAAGGGAGTTTGTATGCAAAGCGAGAAGACAAAAAATTTACTTGATGAAGTAAATGAAACAATAGATTTTATATTTAGAACCTGTAACAGAAATGGCGGCACGAAGAAGGCTTTAGAAGATAAGAAGCTAAGTAGAGAAATTTTAAAAGATAAATTTAAATCGATCTTTTCAAAATTTGGCCAGATAGATGAGGCTAGTTTTAAGAGTGCGATCCTTGCAAATGAGGAAGCAAAAGAGCTAAACGAGATAGCGATGGCTCTTGAGATAGACGAAGATGTAAGCTTGCTAGAGCTAGAGCGAGCGATAAATTTTGACCTAACTAGCGTCAAAGAAGAAATTTATAAATTTCAAAATAATAACTAATACACTTCGGTGTGAGAGGGGGTCTCACACCAAAATTTAATAACTAAACACTTCTGGATCGATAACCATCGCTCTATAAGCGACATCATCTCTTGAAGCAGAATCCACATCCATCTCAAATTTTATATCATTTGTCTTTGGGTCGATCTCGACTAAGACCATCTTGATAGTCTTGTCAGGGCGGAGTAAATTTACATTTGAGCTTGAGATAAAGTAGGTGCTTTTATCCTTTTGCCACTCGACGTTGCTAGTGACTGCACTATAAAAGTCAAATCCACGCTCCTTGCCAAACTGCCAAGTCTGCTCAACCGTGCCCTTTTTCTCATCTATCTTGTATTCAACTGCGCGGGAGTATTTGTCCTCTTTAAAGGCTGGCTGCTCCATGCCTCTAGCATCGCCATTGTCAAAGACGCTTATATGCTTTATGTCGCCCTTGTTTTCGTATCTTGGCGTTAGCCATGCGGTGTGCTGTGTCCATGACCAGTCAAATTCGCCCTCGCATTTTGAGTTTTCACATTTTATCTTATTGCCTTTACTATCGACTGGAGTTAGCACTTTTGCTTTAAAGTCCTCGCTCCAGCCCTCAGGAGAGGCTAGTATCCATTTTACTTTCTTGTCGCGTCCTATCTTTACGATGCCTTGGTGGCGAAGCGAAAGGATGATGCTATCATCGCTCTCATCATACGAGATAGAATTTACATGCGCCCAGTTTCTGCCTGTGCCAGTGGAGGTGACATCGCCAAATGGCTGATCGTCGCTTATCTTGATCTCTTTTGCGTCCATGTCGATGTTTAGGCAAACAGCCCTAGCATCAAGCGCCTTTATGAGGTTGCTGCGATAGACGTTGTTGCCAAAAATTTCATTTAGATCCCACTCTTCTACCACCTTGCCGGTGTTATCGACCTCGATGATGTGGTCTCTTATGGTGTGAGAAATTTTGCCGTTTTTGTGGTGGTAGTTGTATTTTGCTACTCTAAGAAGTGCGTGATCATCTTTTAGTGGCATCACCTCGTGGCTTAGATCGATGTAGCCTCTAGGTAGTGGGCGGTTGTAAATTTCTTTTCCCATTAGATCATATCTAAGATATCTTTGAGCCATGCCAAAGCTGATGTCGCCGTTTTTGAGCTGATGAAAGCCCATCATCATGCCCCCATCCATCACTCTTCTCTCGCTGCGGTCGTAAAATTTCTGATAGTCAAGATACCATCTGACCTCGCCCTTGGTATCTACGATGTAGTTTTCGGTAAAGTCGTTCCAGCTAGCAGCTCCGCCATTTTTCCAATCAAGCGGTTTATAGACGCTTGTTATTGTGTTGTTTATGAGATAGAGCCTGTTTTTAAAGGCAGGATCGACCTTTTTGACGCGAGTTTTTTGCATGTGTGAGAACCTAAAATCACGGCTATATGTGACGATAGGTTGGGCGTAAATTTTATATGTCTCAACCTTTTTAGCTCCGTTAAATGTGTAGCTGACGACGACCTCGTTTAGATAGTCAGGATAAAGTCCCCAAATAGGCACGCCATCATGCGTGAGCAAGGCATGCTCTGAGACGTTGTAGTCGATATCTATGCCGCCATCTGGCTTGCCCTTTACTTTGACGTGGATATCTTTGATGTCCTTGCCAGCTCTATCGATGATAGCAGTTAGCGGCGATACATCGTAGGGGTTTATAAAGACTGAGCCAAGCTCTCCTTGAACCTTTACTTGATGAGCCAAGACTCCAGCGTTTAGTGGAGCACTAAAGCCAAAACCACTCACCAAAACAGCCGCAAGGGCAACTGAACCTAAGAAATTCTTGCTCATTTTCGCTCCTTTGTGAAATTTAATGATATCTTACTACCCAAATTTCACGCAAAACTAACGCTTATATAAAAAGAGGCTTAAGTAAATTTATAAGAAAGTCGTTTTAAGAGGTAAAAATAAAAGAAGAATTTAGGAGCAAATGCCCCTAAATTTTAGTTATTTGCGTCAAATTTCTTGAGAGAAAAGAGAACAAATTTGTAGCTAATAAATAGTGTTACTGGCCAAAGTATCAAAAAAATTCCTGCTTCTAACATCTTTTATCCTTAGTATGCGTGATGATCGTTTTTGATCTCATCTTGCGTGATCTTCTTGCTATCTATCGCTCTCCAGACGATGAAGATATAAGCAAGCACTACTGGCACTAGCAAGCTAACATAGGCCATAACGCCAAGTGTGTAGTGGCTAGAGCTTGCATTTTTGATAGTTAGCGAGCTAGAAAGGTCGCTAAATGACGGATAAAATGCAGTGCCATTTAGTCCTGTTATCAAAAATAGCGCGGTCACAGCAAGCGTTACGCCAACGCCGTAAGCAAAAATTCCACGGATGCTTTTTGTAAATGCTCCTTGGAAAATTCCAACAAGTACCAAAAGCACGCCAACAAGTAGTAGCACGCCAGCGACAGGCATCTCGATCAAATTTATAGCGTATTTGTAAGCAACAAGGCTAACTACGCCGTTTGCGTCGTATGCAAAGCCATCTTTTGTAAGTATCCAAGCAAGAAAGCCTAAGAAAAATGGCAAGAATAGCACGGTGTTGATAATTAGCTGTTTTCTAGCGTTTTGTATAAATTCGCCATCAGCGATGTTGTTTATAAGATATAAGCAGCCGCCTACGCGAGATAAGAAAAACATCGCTATGCCAAGCAAATACAAGTAAGGATTTGCCAATGCTTCAAGACCGCGAAATGGAGTCTTCCACTCGACAAAGTTGTGCTCATTTAGCACAAAGTCGCTACCACTAAAAAATGTACTAACTGCCATGCCAATAAGGATAACGCCAAGTGAGCCATTTATGAAAAGGAAAATTTCATAAGTTCTAGCTCCTAAGAAGTTATCAGGCTTTTTGCGGTACTCGTAGCTTACAGCTTGGATGATAAAGCAAAACAAAATAGCCAGCCAAACCCAGTAAGCGCCACCAAAACTAGTAGCGTAAAATAGCGGGAACGCCGCAAAGCACGCGCCACCAAACATAACAAGCGTTGTAAATGTAAGCTCCCATTTTCTACCGATAGAATTTATGAGCATATCTTTTTTAAGCTCGTCCTTGCCAAGGCTAAAGATGAGCGACTGGCCGCCTTGAACAAACATCATAAATACCAAAAGTCCGCCAAGAAGGCTAACTATAAACCACCAATAAATTTGTAAATTTTCTAAGCTTAAACTATGCATGATCGTTAAATCCTATCTTTATTTGCTTAAGCATGATCTTGATCTCGGCAATTAGCAAGACCGTAAATAAAACAGCAAATAATATAAATGAAATTTTGACATTTGAGTCAGATAAATTTGTAGCTCCTACGCCAACGGTCATGAGATCTTGTATCGCCCATGGCTGACGGCCGACCTCTGCTACTATCCAGCCAGCCTCAGCTGCGATGTAGCCAAGCGGTATGGTAAAGAGGCAGATCCACAAAAATGCTCTTATGTTTTCAAATTTATATTTTCTTGAGAGATTTAGATAAAGAGTGATAGCAAAAAGAGCTATGAAATATGTGCCAAGTGCGACCATGATGTGGAAGCTATAAAATGTAAGTGCAACTGGTGGCACAGCATCTTTTGCGTCCTTAAGATAGCCATATCCTAAGAAATTTAGGTTGCTCTCTAAATTTGAAAGTGAGCTTTTCATCAAGCTCTCGTCGTTTGCTTTTTTAGCCTCTTTGTAGTTTTTAAGAGCTTCGATAGCTACTTTGCCCTTTGCCATCTTCTCTTCTACGCTTATTAGATTGTGCTCGCTGTTGCCATAAAGTAGGTCGTTTATGCCTGGTGTAAATGAGTCAAGCTCTCTGTTTGCCATGATGCCAAGTGCGTAAGGTACCTTTATCTCAAGCAAAAAGGCATCGCTCTCATCGCCAAGCTTTTTAGCTGGGTTTAAAATACCAGCAGCAACTAGGCCAGCGTTTTTCTCGCCCTTGTAAAGTCCCTCCATGGCTGCAAGTTTCATAGGCTGCTTTTGAGCCGCAAGATATGCGCTCTCATCGCCACTAAGTAGCAAAAATGCCGAAGTGATAAGACCAAATGCGCTAGCAACGACGATACTTTTTTTAGCTAGTAAGATGTGGCGTTTTTGGATCAAAAACCAAGCTGAAATTCCTATCACAAAAAGAGCTGAGATAGTGTAGCCGCTAGTTACTGTGTGTAAAAATTTAGTGATACCAACTGGATTTAGTGCGACTTCGAAGAAATTTTGCATCTCCATTCTAGCGGTATCTGGGTTAAATTTCATGCCTATTGGATACTGCATCCAGCCATTTGCGATCAAGATCCAAAGTGCGCTTAAATTTGAACCGATCGCAACAAGCCAAGTTGAAAGCAGGTGAAATTTCTTACTAACCTTCTCCCAGCCAAAAAACATAATGGCAAAAAATGTACTCTCCATGAAAAATGCTAGCAAGCCTTCAATCGCAAGTGGAGCGCCAAATATATCGCCTACAAACCAGCTATAATTCGCCCAGTTTGTACCAAACTCAAACTCCATGATGATGCCAGTTGCCACACCGATAGCGAAATTTATACCAAAGAGCTTTAGCCAAAATTTCGTTATCTCAAGCCAGGCCTTATCGCCAGTTTTGACATATATCGTCTCCATAATGGCGATGATAAAACTTAGCCCCAACGTAAGCGGGACAAACAAAAAGTGGTAAATGGCAGTCAGCGCAAACTGAGCCCTAGACCAATCAACAAAATCCATCTCAGACATTTTATTCCTTTATTAAATTACGAATTACAAATTCGCTTTTTTCTTCGTCGGTTTGAAATTTGGTATTAAGAGTTTCATCAAAGATGAAGACCTTTAATATCCCAAACATAATGATAAGCTTTATCGCTATGAGAAGCCATAGTTTCTTGCCTATTTTCATATTTTTAAAGCCGTCTATATATAAAGAGGCGATGTTTTTTAAGCAGTTTTTAATCATGATGTCGAAGTCTATAACAAAAAAACTTAAAGAATAATTTTTAAAAATTGCAAGATTAATGCCTTACTAAATATTTAAGGGGTATAATCGGCAGATTAAAAAATAACTAAAGTTAAGGAAATTTTGATGGCAAAAGAGACGAAGTATATTTTTATCACAGGTGGCGTTTTAAGCTCACTTGGAAAAGGCATCGCAGCTGCGTCTATCGCGACATTACTTAAAAATTCTGGCTTAAAGGTGAGCGTTTTAAAAGCTGACCCATATATCAACGTAGATCCAGGCACGATGAGCCCACTAGAACACGGCGAAGTCTTCGTCACAGACGATGGCGCTGAAACAGACCTAGACCTTGGTCACTACGAGAGATTTTTAGATGAGAGCCTAAGTCAGGACAATAACTTCACAACAGGCAGAGTTTATAGCTCGGTTATCGAAAAAGAGCGCCGTGGCGACTACCTTGGAAAGACTATACAAGTGATCCCTCACATCGTTGGCGAGATCGTTGATCGTATCAAAAAAGCAGGCGAGGGCAAAGATGTACTCATCGTTGAGATCGGCGGAACCGTTGGCGACATCGAGGGCTTGCCATTTTTAGAGGCGATAAGAGCGCTAAGAGTAGAAGTTGGCAAAAAAAGAGCGCTAAATATCCACCTAACGCTCGTGCCATTTATCAAAGTAGCTGGCGAGCTAAAAACAAAGCCAACCCAGCACAGCGTAGGCGAGCTAAGACGCATCGGCATAACCCCAGATATCATCATCTGCAGATCTGAAATGCCACTAAACCGCGAGCTAAAAGATAAGATCGCAGCAAGCTGTGGTGTGGAGAAAAACTGCGTCATAGAAAGCTTAGATAGCGCAAGTATCTATCAAATTCCACTTTCATTTTTAAAGCAAGATATATTAACGCCGATCGCTGAAAATTTAGGCTTTGGCGAGCTAAAACCAGACATGGCAAACTGGGATAGTCTAGTAAAAAGGATCATCGCCCCAACAAACGAAACAACAATCGCCTTTGTAGGCAAATATATCGATCTAAAAGAGAGCTACAAGAGCCTAACTGAGGGCATCATCCACGCTGGAGCAAATTTGGACGCTAGGGTAAATTTACGCTGGATAGATAGCGAAAAGATAGAAGAGAGCAATGTAAATGAGCTTTTAAAAGACGTGGATGGCATCTTAGTAGCTGGCGGCTTTGGAGAAAGAGGCGTTTTAGGCAAGATGCAGGCCATAAAATTTGCTCGTGAAAATAAGATCCCATATCTTGGAATTTGCCTTGGTATGCAGCTAGCGATGATCGAGTTTGCAAGGGATGTTTTGGGCTTAGAAGATGCAAATTCTATGGAATTTAACAAAGAGTGCAAAAATCCTATCATCTATCTAATAGATAGCTTCATCGATGCCCACGGCAAAAAGCAGATAAGAACGCACACAAGCCCACTTGGCGGCACTATGAGGCTAGGTGCTTACAACTGCGACATCAAGCCAAAGACGCTTTTGGCTGAAATTTATGGCAACGCAAAGAGCGTAAAAGAGCGTCACCGCCACCGCTACGAGGCAAATCCAAAATACAAAGAGACCTTTGAAAAGGCTGGTCTAATAGTAAGTGGCGAAAGCGACGGACTAGTAGAGGCGATCGAGCTAAAAGGCCATCCGTGGTTTGTAGGCGTGCAGTGTCACCCTGAATTTACTAGCCGCTTAACTAGACCAAACCCTGTGATACTGGGATTTATAAAAGCAAGCTTGGCTAATCACGTAAAATGATAAATTTGGCAAGTTTTCTTGTCAAATTTTCTCTTTAAATTTCTCTCAAATTTATATTAAAAATAAAAGTAAACGTATTATTGATAAAATTTAAATCATTTAAGTATTTTTTAATCTTGCTAAACATACAATGCTTACGCAATCATTTATAAAGGAGAAAAAATGAAAAATTGCGTTTTAAAAAGTGTTTTGGCACTTTCACTTGCTGGCTCATTTGCTTTAGCACAAGGTGGATTTGTCGGAGTTGAGGGCGGCTATGATTTTAGCTCAAAGCTAAAAGACAATGATGGTCTTAGTTTTAAGGATAATAGACCAAATCTTGGCATCAAAGGCGGTTATGACTTTGACGTAGCTAGAGTTTATGGTGGATACTTCTATCATACAGAGGCAAAAGATAACTTTAACTATACTGATAATGGCGTAAAACACGATGTTAGTATAAAATGGACAACACATAAATTTGTAGTAGGTGGCGATTATACTCCAGCTATAACAGATAACTTTAAGTTAATAGCAGGCTTATACACTGGCGTTTCAGTTGTAAATTTTAAAGCAAGACTTTATACAAATACACTTAAAGCGACTTATGATACAACAAAGGCTGGTTGGCTAGTTGGCACAAGACTTGGTGCAGAGTATAGCTTTGATAAAAATAATGCACTTGAATTTGGTATAAAAGCAGATAGATCTTGGTATAGCACTGATGAAGATCTTGATAACCTTAAATCAACAGATATCGGCGCTTACCTAGGCTACACATATAAATTTTAATTTTTGGGGTCTTATGACCCCTTATTTTTACTTAAAATTTCTCTCATTTTTTACTTCAAATTTACAATGGCTAATTTATAAAGAGTATCAATTTAACAAAAGTTTTTTGCCCTAAAAATCTTACTTTCAATGAAAATTATAAGAAATTAAATTTCAAAAAGATATAATCAAAGCATTCAAAATAAAGACGAAAGATTACGATGAAAAAAAAGCATTTTTGTTGCCAAATTTTTGGCAGTTTGGGCGTAAATTTAAGTGAGCAAATAGCATTAGTAAAAGTTGGCAGGGCGTCAAAAAGTCCTTGCCAAAGCTATGTTAACTAAAGAGGATATTAGGAATTTACTAGCACGTAGATTTTGTAACGACATACACAAAAAACTTAGTGAAATTCCAACGCCAAGCGCCCTAAAGGATATCTACAAAGGCGCTAATCGCATCAAAGAAGCGATCGAGAGAAATGAACACATCGCTATTGTTGGCGATTATGACGTTGATGGCGTGGTTTCAAGTGTGATTTTAGCCGAGTTTTTTGATGATCTTGGCGTAAAAAACTACCTAGTAAAGATCCCAAACCGCTTTAAGGACGGATACGGCTTAAACCCTGAGATCATCGACGAGCTTGCAAGCGATGTGAGTCTAATAATCACCGTCGATAACGGCATCTCAGCCAATGAAGCAGCTAGCATCTGCAAAGAAAAAGGCATCGATCTTATCATCACAGATCACCACATGCCACCAGCCATTTTGCCAGAAGCCTACGCCATAATCAATCCAAAACAAGAGGACTGCAACTTTCCAAATATCGAAATTTGCGGTGCTGAAGTGGCTTGGTATTTGGTTGGAGCGCTAAAGGATGTTTGCAAGCTAAACTACGATATGAGCAAGTTTTTAGAGCTTTTAGCCATCGCGATAATAGCTGATATGATGGAGCTAAGAGATATGAACAGGATGCTTGTTCGCATGGGTATTTGCAAGCTAAATGCCTCGAAGCGCTCGGCATTTTGCGTCATAAAAGAGTTTTACGGCAAGGATAAATTTGAGTGTGATGATATCAGCTTTCTTATAGCGCCTCTTATAAATTCAGCCGGACGCATGGATGATGCGATGAATTCATTTAACTTCTTGCGTGCAAAGAGCATCGAAGAGGCTTACAACTACCTTGATACGATCATTGAGTTTAACAACTCCAGAAAAGAGGAGGAGCGCCAACTCTTTGAGTGCTCGCTAAAGGACGTAAAAGAGGACGATGAGGTCATCATCACTTGGGGAGAGCAGTGGCATGAGGGCGTGATAGGCATCGTGGCTAGCCGCCTCGCAAAGCACTTTGCAAAGCCAGCTATCGTCTTTAGCATCGATAAAGGCCGCGCAAAAGGCAGTGCTAGAAGCGTTGGTAAGCTTGATATTTTATCACTCATCGCAAGCCACGAAGATCTGCTAACAAGCTACGGCGGCCACAAAGGTGCAGCTGGACTGACACTCGCACCTGAAAATTTGGAAAAATTTAAAGAGGCGATAAATAAAAGCTGCTCATGCCTAAATATGCAAGAGTGCAAAAGCTCAGATGAGCTACTTGGCGACATAATGCCAAGCGAGATCGACTTTGAACTACTTGAAATTTTGGAATTTTATGAGCCGTATGGACAGAAAAATCCGCGCCCAGTCTTTAAGATAGAAAACGCTGTCGTGAAAAACGAGAGGCTCATAGGTAGGGATCAAAACCACTTAAAACTTATCTTGCAAAAAGACAACAAGACGCTTGAGGCGCTATTTTTCAACTTCACAAGGCACGTTAGAGTAGGCGAAATGATAGATATCATCTTTTGTGTATCTAAAAATTCGTTCCGCGGGCTTGTTACGCCACAGCTTCTCATAAGAGAAATTTTGTAAATTTGAGATGAAAATGGCTTTAAATTTTGCTCTTTTATTAAAGTAAAAAGATGGACAAACTAAGAAGAAAAAGAACAAGTAAAGTTAAAAATAAAAAAGAGGCAGATCCTTCTAATGCCAATAATGCCAAACTAAGCACTACTCATAAATTTATAATATCGATTGCGCTTGGCATCTTCTTGGCCCTTTGCGAGGTAGCTTATAAAGAGGCTAAAAAACATGAATGCGAGGATCGCTGGGATAGATCATTAGGACCAGAAGCGCTTGGCGGCGGCGGTATAGTGCGTGGCCTTTTAAAGGCTGGCTGTGGTGCTGAAAGCAGCTACGAGCATCACTATATACATCATAGAAGAGGATGGTAAATTTAATACTTCGACTAGCTCTTTGTCCTCTTGCATTACACTTGCAAATGCTTCTTAGGATGCCAAATTTTTAGATATTTTTTGAAAGTTATAAATTTTATCTATTAAATTTAATGGGTTATTTGATAAAAATACAGAAAAGCTAGAAATTTAAGCCCTTTTAGAAATAGTTTATCTTTAAAAATCATTTAGCTGACCTCTTATATCGTAGCTTCTCATAAGAGAAATTTTATAGCATTTTACCTAGTTGTTTGAAATTTAACGACTAGGTGTTACTTTTTAATAATTCAAAATTTTATAAATTTATCTTTATAAATCCATAAAATACGAACTTTATAAAC
>ENA-OWND01000850-OWND01000850.1-metagenome-genome-assembly--contig:-NODE-850-length-19902-cov-7.970625_pt1 | contig 19902 bp, 23 predicted proteins | sample MGYA00245342_ERZ651119 | MGnify/ENA primary metagenome ERZ651119 (study PRJEB26857, sample SAMEA4031756) | metagenome | biome: human; feature: oral; material: saliva | place: Philippines | collected 2014... | reverse complement strand
AAATAAGTGAGATTACCAAATTTTATACGCTTTTTCTTATCCCGAACTCGCGTAATTTTGCACTTGCTGGTTGACTCTGCCCCGATTTGGGTTAAAATTCAACTATTCAACCTTTTATAGGCAATTGTTTGGTACATTCGGATTTTCTTAGTATTTTTGCAGTTCATTATAAATGAAAGTTTTTTGATGGACAAGCTATTTTGACAGCATGTCGTAAACATGATATTTAAGCGATGGGAAGAAATAAATACTCTCAACATGAGGTTGACATAATAGCAAAACTGCTCCGGATGAAATGTGCAGGAACACGTTTTCAGCAAAAGGAGATACGCCATCAACTACGAGTGAACTTCGAGTTTAACATCTCTGACTTCAACGAGCAAGGAAAGGCTTTTGGCGAAAAAGAATTGCAGGCTGCTATAGAGCGTGGTGCAATTCAGATTCTGGATGATGTGACAATAGCAGACATGAAAGCTAAGCGTGCACGTGACAAAGCCCGCGATGAACTTGCCCGTCAGGAGGAAGCAGTGGAAAACGGAGAAGAAAACAATTGGCAGGATGCCATGAAAGAATGGGAAGAGTGGGAGAAGAGTGAGAAATTGAAAGGATGAAAACAAGAAATAAGTAGTATAATATGCTCGAAATAAGGATTAAGGACGCAGTACTTGCAGAGGCTGCACAACGAGGGATGGATTCGTTTGTCGCTGCTGTTGTTGATACTATCACTGATGCTATAGGTGGTCAGTTGACATCTCAGACCATGGCAGAACTTAATGCCGATCAGATAACGCTACTCGCATATAATTTCCTTCGTGAAGAAGTCATGGATGGCGGTTTCGTTCAGCTAATACACAATGGCTACGGTGCGTTCATATATAAGAACCCTTTTAGGATTGCTATGCGCGGATGGGGCATAACAGGTCTGGCTCATCTCATCTCGAAGAGCCATAAATACTACAGCAAGTACCACGAACAGATAGAGCAGGAGATGACTGACGAGGACTTCATGGCAATGTACGAACAGTGTCCGGAGTTTGACATTTTCGACGATGAGTTTGTGGTTAATGAAGAGGAGTGGACTAATATGGTGGCATGTTATCTCGACGATCATCTCGAGAACTTTGTAAAGATAGAGGAATAGCCAGTAATTGCCACTATTCAATTCACTAATGAAAGAATGAATTGATATTCAATGAACAAGATAGAACAGGAACTCCGTAAGAAGAGTCCAATAAACATAAAAAACAAGAAAGCCTCCTTTGAGTATTTCTTTGTAGACGAGTTTACCGCAGGCATTGTCCTGACCGGCACGGAAATAAAGTCTATCCGTCTGGGCAAAGCATCGCTGGTTGACACTTATTGCTATATCCATAATGGCGAGATATGGGTTAAGGGCATGAGCATATCGCCATATTTTTATGGTTCGTATGCAAATCATGAGATGAAGCGCGACAGGAAGTTGCTGCTCAACCGTCGTGAGATTCGTAGTCTGCAAGAAGCCTGCAAAGCGCCCGGATATACGATTGTACCGACATTAGTATTTATTGATCAGAATGGACGTGCAAAAGTCGACATAGCCCTTTGTCGTGGTAAGAAACAATATGACAAACGCCAGACTCTTAAGGAAAAAGAAGATCGTAGAGAGATGGATAGAATGATGAAAAGATATTAGAAAGGATTACCTAAGGAACATCATCGTTAATATGCAGAAGGCAGATTGGAGTATAAAGAACAATTTACGGGATAACCATTTCAGTGCAGTATTTGACAATATGGATTGCTTATGAAATACAGTGTGCTCATTGTACGTTAGAAGCATATTGCATGAATCCCCTTTAAAATATAATGTAGATAATATGGCTTTTGGTAAGAAAAAACGCTGGCATTGCATTCCCGGACAGATAACCGAGATGGATAAACAGATAATGTATTGGGAGAACAAGGGCAAAGAGGTGCCTACCCGCGATCTTATAAAGACCCCGGAACAAATTGAAGGTATTCGTATTGCCAGCAAGGTTAACACCGGCTGTTTGGATGCTGTAGCTGCAGCGATACATCCAGGAATGTCGACTCAGGAAATTGATGATATTTGTATGCAGTATTGTAAGGATAACAATGCTGTGCCTGCTTGTTTAGGTTACGAGGGCTTCCCCAAGAGTGTATGCACGAGTATAAATGAGGTGGTTTGTCATGGTATTCCAAAAGAAGAAGATATTCTAAAAGAAGGGGATATCGTGAATGTTGATATGACCTTAAGCGTGAATGGTTATTTTGGAGATGCCTCACGAATGTTTATTATCGGTGGAAAGACTACTCCTGAGAAAGAACAGCTTGTAAGGGTTGCTAAAGAGTGTTTGGATATTGGTGCAGAAGCTGCAAAACCCTATTGCTTTGTAGGAGATATTGGTCATGCTATCCAAAAGCATGCAGAGAAATATCATTATGGTGTTGTGCGTGATCTTTGCGGACATGGAGTAGGGCTTGCCATGCACGAAGAGCCAGATGTTGTTCATTATGGTCATCGTGGAACTGGAATGTTATTGGTGCCAGGAATGGTGTTTACGATAGAACCAATGATAAATATGGGTACATGGAAGGTGTTTATTGATGCAGACGATCCTTATGGATGGGAGGTTATTTCAGGGGATGAAAAGCCGAGTGCGCAATGGGAACACACTTTCTTGATGACAGAAACGGGTGTTGAAGTCTTATCTTACTAAGATACTTATGCAAGATTGTAAATCGTAATTATGGAAGAAGAAAGAGATATTTATATATTAGGTATTGAAAGCTCGTGTGATGATACATCTGCAGCAGTATTGCGAAATGGTGTGCTGTTATCCAATGTGACAGCCTCTCAAGATGTACATAAAGCTTATGGTGGCGTTGTTCCAGAACTCGCGTCACGTGCACATCAGCAGAATGTGGTGCCTGTTGTTGATCAAGCAATCAAGCGTGCCGGGATAACAAAGGAAATGTTGAGTGCTGTGGCTTATACGCGTGGTCCGGGCTTGATGGGCTCTTTGCTCGTTGGTGTTAATTTCGCAAAAGGTTTAGCACGGTCATTGAATATTCCATTGTTAGATGTGAATCATTTACAAGGTCATGTCATGGCTCATTTCATCAAAGAAAATGATGATGACAAAAGTGCTCCTCCTTTCCCTTTCATTTGTTTGTTGGTGTCAGGGGGCAATTCGCAGATTGTTAAAGTTAATGCCTATAATGATATGCAAGTGCTTGGACAAACGATTGATGACGCAGCAGGTGAGGCCATTGATAAATGCTCGAAAGTGATGGGGCTCGGCTATCCTGGTGGTCCGATTATTGATCGGTTGGCACGTCAAGGCAATCCTCTTGCATTTAAATTTGCTGAGCCACAAATCGCTGGATGCGATTATTCTTTCTCAGGATTAAAGACATCTTTTCTTTATAATCTTCGCGATTGGGTGAAGGAAGATCCTGATTTTATAGAGCATCATAAGAATGATTTGGCTGCAAGTCTTGAATATACAATCGTAGATATCTTGATGAATAAGTTGCGTAAGGCTGTAAAGCAAACAGGAATCAAGCATGTTGCTGTTGCCGGTGGAGTTTCGGCGAATAATGGTTTGCGTAATGCCTTTCGCGAACATGCAGAGAAATATGGTTGGACTATTTATATTCCAAAGTTCAGTTATACTACAGATAATGCAGCTATGATTGCTATTGTGGGACAATATAAGTTTGCTGACCATGACTTTGGTCGCATTGATGCTCCTGCATTCTCAAAAGTAACTTTTAAATAAAACATAAGATGGAACTTGAAACAAAAGTACTAAGTAAAGAACTACAGCAATATTTATATGACAATGGTCTCACAATAGGAACAGCCGAGAGTTGTACTGGCGGACGTATAGCAGAAGCTATCATAGCAGTTCCTGGCGCAAGCGAATATTTTAAGGGTGGAATCGTTTCATATACAAATGAAGTTAAGGAGAATTTACTTCACGTTAGTCATGAAACCTTAGAAGAAAAGACCGCTGTATGTGAAGAGGTTGCACAGCAAATGGTTATAGGAGCATGTGAGACTTTACGTGTTGATTACGCTTTGGCAGCAACAGGTGTTGCTGGCCCAACCGGTGGTACACCGGATATTCCTGTAGGAACAATATGGTTGGCTTGCGGAAATAAGGATGATGTTCGCACGATGAAACTTGATAAAGACTTTGGTCGTGATATAAACTTAGCCATTGCCACCAATCAATCTTTGCGTTTGTTTCTTGACTATGTGAAAGAAAAAACCGGCAAAACACTTGGTTAAAGCAAAAAAATACTTAATTCCTCTTATTCTTTGGAGAAATGTTTTGTATAATTCAAAAATATTTGTAATTTTGCACCCTGTTTGGAATAAGTATCAAAAAACGAAAACAAAAATTAAAGATAGCAATGTCTAAGATTTGTCAGATTACAGGAAAGAAGGCACAGATAGGTTGTAATGTGTCTCACTCAAAGCATCGTACAAAGAGAAGCTTTGATGTAAACCTCTTCAGCAAGAAGTTCTACTATGTAGAAGAGAGTTGCTGGATTAGCCTCAAGGTCAGCGCAGCTGGTCTTCGTCTCATTAATAAAGTTGGTCTTGACGCAGCTTTGAAGCAGGCCGTTTCTAAGGGCTTCTGCGACTGGAAAGACATTAAAGTTATAGGAGAATAATTATCATGGCAAAGAAAGCTAAAGGTAATAGAGTACAGGTCGTTCTCGAATGTACTGAAATGAAGAATAGTGGACTGCCAGGAACAAGCCGTTACGTAACAACAAAGAATCGTAAGAATACTCCTGAGCGTCTTGAGTTGAAGAAGTATAACCCAATCCTGAAGAAGATGACTCTTCATAAGGAGATTAAGTAATAACCCTTTTAACACATATAAGATATGGCAAAGAAAGCGGTCGCTACCCTCCATGAAGGTTCAACGGATGGTCGCGCTTACTCAAAAGTAATTAAGATGGTAAAGAGCCCTAAGACTGGTGCTTATGTTTTTGATGAGCAGATGGTTCCAAATGAGGCTGTAAAAGAATTCTTTAAGAAATAATTTTTCTAAGATAACAGATTAAAAGAGATTGCATTTTAGATTGTAATCTCTTTTTTTATTATTATAAGTTTATTCTTCTTTATGGAAGAAACGTTTATATTCGCTTTCAAAATTGGGTGTGAATATGTCTTTTCCAAGGTTATTTTCAATTTCAGTCTTCGTCCAAAAGCGTCCTCCATTAAGTTCTTGTGCATTGGGAAAGATTTGTTCATTGTATGTTGTTTTATGTACATAGACAAGTTCTTTCTCACAATCGCTCTCAAAAACATATTGTCCAATGCGTTCAGGGATATAATCAGTTATCCCTAATTCCTCTTTAACTTCACGTTTTAGAGCTTCTTCAACATTCTCTCCAAGATCTATATGTCCACCACATGCTGTGTCCCATTTATTGGGTTGAATATCTTTCCAGGCTGGACGTTTCTGAAGATATAGCTCTCCTCTGTTATTAAACACATGGAGATGAACCACTGGATGCAGTCGTTTTGTGCCATCATGTGCCTCATTTCGGCTGATACTTCCTATGATATTACCGTTCTCTAATACGAGTGGAAACATTTCTTTTTCATTATCTTTCATCATTAGAGTTGTGCAGAAAAGGTGAAACAATCAGTAAAACAACTATTAAGATGTTGTGGTTCTGCTTTGAAGATAGCAAATAAACTGCTTCCACTCCCACTCATTGCGGCATAGATGGCCCCTTGCTCATAAAGCTTGTTCTTTATATTCTCTACTTCGGGATGAAGCTTAAAGACTGATTCTTCAAAATCATTCACCAATAGGTCCCTCCATGTTTCAATTGGTTGTTTAATGATATCGCGACAACATATTTTAGGTTTGTGAGGTATTATGTTGGCATAAGCTTCTTTTGTTGAAACTGCAACATTTGGTTTTATGATTGTGATATAGTATCCTTTTAGTGTCTCCTTGATGCCTTTAATAGGAGAAAATACATTACCAATTCCTGTTGCAAATACTGGTTCGCTACTGATAAAGAATGCACAATCAGCTCCAAGCTTCGCTGCATACCTTTCCATTTCAGCTTTACCTATATTCAATCTGAATCGTTCATCAATCAATCTTATCATGTATGCAGCATCACTTGATCCGCCTCCAAGTCCTGCTTGTGAAGGTATATATTTAAAAAGGTGAGCATGAACACGAGGAAGTTTATAATCTTTAGCCAGCAAATTATAAGCTTTGATAACAAGGTTGTCTGCCTCATTACAATCCACTATGTTTCCTGTTACCTTTAAATCACAATTAACAAGAGAGGGAAATTCTTCTCCCATGTGTTTGATTTCAAGTGCATCATAAAGGGGAATGGGGTAGAAAACTGTTTCCAAATTATGGTAGCCGTCAGCTCGTTTCTCAACAATGTTAAGTCCAAGATTAATCTTGGCACAAGGAAATGTTATCATTGTTTCTGTCTTTAATTCGTATTGCAAAAATACAAAAAATCCATAGACCATCAACTTCTATAATCAAAAAATTGGTTACCTTTGCGGAAAATCATTCTCCCATGGCAGAAAATAATAGTAATACAACAAAACGTCGCAAGTCTTCAGTCAAAGTAGATAATACTTATGGACATTTACAACCCCAAGCAACAGATATTGAGAGAGCTGTTATTGGTGCGTTGATGATAGACAAAGATGCTTTTTCTTTGGTTTCTGAAATTATTCGACCTGAAACATTTTATGAGCCAAGAAACCAGAAAATATATCAGGCAATTCAGAATCTTAATATGACAGAACGGCCTGTTGATATCATGACTGTGACCGAAGAATTGAAATCACAAGGTACAATTGATGATATAGGAGGGCCTGGTTATTTACTTGATATCAGTGATCGTGTGGCATCTTCTGCTAATGTTGAGTATCATGCTCATATTCTTGCACAGAAGTTTTTGGCTCGGCAATTGATTCAATTTGCCAGTAGGGTGGAGGAGAAGGCCTTTGACGATACAGTTGATGTTGATGCGTTGATGCAAGAAGCTGAAGGTTCTTTGTTTGAAATATCACAGAAGAACATGAAGCAAGATTATACGCAGATAGATCCAGTCATACAACAAGCCTTAGATATTCTTCAGAAAGCGTCTGCCAATACTGGTGGACTCACGGGTATTCCTACAGGATATACCGATCTTGATGAAATGACAAGTGGATGGCAAAAGAGTGACCTTGTGATTATAGCAGGACGTCCTGCCATGGGAAAGACCTCTTTTGCATTGAGCTTAGCGAAGAATATTGCGGTTGATTATCATATCCCTATAGCATTCTTTTCTCTTGAAATGAATAATGTTCAGCTTGTGAATCGTTTGATTTCTAATACTTGTGAAATAGCAGGTAGTAAGATTCTTAATGGACAGTTAACGCCTGACGAGTGGGATCGATTAGATAAAAACCTAACAAAACTGACGGGTTCTCCTGTTTATGTGGATGATACACCAGGTCTTTCGGTCTTTGAACTTCGTACGAAAGCACGTCGATTGGTTCGTGAAAAGGGTGTAAAGATTATCATGATTGACTATCTTCAGTTGATGAATGCTAATGGAATGAAATTCGGAAGCCGTCAAGAAGAGGTGTCAACGATATCTCGCTCATTGAAAGGATTAGCCAAAGAACTTGACATTCCTATCATTGCGTTGTCCCAGTTGAATCGTACGGTTGAGAATAGAGAGGGACTTGAAGGTAAGCGTCCACAGTTAAGTGATCTTCGTGAATCAGGAGCTATAGAACAAGATGCCGATATGGTCTTGTTTGTTCATCGCCCAGAGTATTACCATATCTATTTAGATGAAAAAGGTAACGACTTACATGGAATGGCACAAGTAATCATAGCGAAACATCGTAAGGGTGCAACAGGTGATGTCTTGTTAACATTTAAGGGAGAATTTACAAGTTTCCGTAACCCTGAAGAATCATATACAGCTAATAAAAGTGGTGATGGAGAAATTATTGGTTCTAAGATGAATGAAGGTGAAATGACTCATATAGACGGGACTTTTCCTCCTCCTATTAATAATAAAGAACCTATCCCTTTCTAATTTATGGCGTATATTGCTTAATGGTTCTTTTTTATTCCCATTTTCTATGTATAAGAAACATAAAATAAAAACTTTTCGATTCTTCATAAAAGAATGTTATCAAAATGTAATAACGTAATCAATATATTTTGTATATTTGCATTATTAATAATAGATTTACTATTAATCGAACTGTAAGATAGGATATGACGAGACAGTTATGAAGTCTTGTTCATTTAATAGGGGTTAGGTTTTCTTTAGGTTTACAAAGAGAGTGGGTACAATGATAGTGTGCATGGCTTGTACTTTTCTTTTCCTTATTTCTTTATCTTCTCTTCTAAATGGTTGGGTTACGTGCAAAATCTTTTCTATTTCTTATTCTCTTTTGAATAAGAAGTAGAGATGGTATTTATTTGTTATGTTTTGATTTTTATAAAGATTAATTATTCTATTTGATTTATTTTATAAGTTTTAGAATTATCGGATAAGAATGGAAAAAGATCTAAAAATTGCTGTCGCCGGCACTGGATATGTGGGCCTCAGCATGGCCACCCTGTTGGCACAGCACCACGAAGTGATGGCCGTTGACGTCGTTCCCGAAAAGATTGACCTCATCAACCATCGCCAATCGCCCATTCAAGACGATTACATCGAGCAGTATCTGCGCGAGAAGCCCTTGCGACTGACGGCCACTTTGGATGCCGACATGGCCTACAAAGATGCCGACTTTGTGGTGATTGCCACACCAACGAACTACGACCCGGCGAAAAACTATTTCGACACCACCCACGTAGAAGAGGTCATCGACAAGGTACTCAGCGTCAATCCGTCGGCCACGATGGTCATCAAATCCACCATTCCTGTGGGCTATACGCGCAACCTCTACCTCAAATATGCACAGCAAGGTGTGGCACAACTCAACTTGCTGTTTGCACCCGAGTTCCTCAGAGAGAGCAAAGCCCTCTACGATAACCTCTACCCCACACGCATCATCGTGGGCTATCCCAAGCTCATTCCCGGCGAAACGGCTGAGAATGAGGCCATCAAAAAGGTGACAAATCCCGACAACATGCACCGACAGGCCGAAGTTTTTGCCCGTCTGTTGCAGGAAGGTGCCCTCAAAACCGACATCCCCACGCTCTTCATGGGCATGAAAGAGGCCGAGGCAGTGAAGCTCTTTGCCAACACCTATTTGGCACTTCGCGTGTCTTATTTCAACGAATTAGATACCTATGCCGAAGTAAAAGGCCTTGACACTCAAGCCATTATCAACGGCGTTTGCTTAGACCCTCGCATCGGAAATCACTACAACAACCCCTCATTTGGCTACGGAGGCTACTGTCTTCCCAAAGACACGAAGCAGCTGTTGGCCAACTATCAAGACGTGCCCGAGAACTTAATTCAGGCTATTGTTGAAAGCAACCGCACCCGAAAGGACTTCATTGCCGATCAAGTGCTCAAGCGCGCGGGCTACTATAACTACAGCGAAGAGACCAATTATGCGCCCCACGACGAGCGAGAAGTCATCATTGGCGTCTACCGTCTGACGATGAAAAGCCACTCAGACAACTTCCGTCAAAGCTCCATCCAGGGCATCATGAAGCGCATCAAAGCCAAAGGTGCCCGCGTAATCATCTACGAACCCACCCTCGACGATGGCACAACCTTCTTCGGAAGCCGCGTCGTCAACGACCTCTCGCAATTCAAATCCCAAGCCAACGCCATCATTGCCAACCGCTACGACAGCGCGTTAGACGACGTAAAAACGAAGGTTTATACCCGCGATTTGTTCAGAAGAGATTAGAAGGAGGAAACGATTAAACAAAGATACGATTCACTTAAAGCAACACTTATGATTACATTTATGATTCAGGCGCGTGTTGGTTCGACACGATTGCCCAACAAAATTCTCTTGCCTTTTTATCAAAACAAGTGTATTCTGCAACTGTTGCTTGACAAGCTCAGGCAAGTTGATGGCACAAACATCGTTATTGCCACCTCGAAAGCTCCACAAAACGACGCCATTGAACGCTTAGCCAAGCAAGAGAACGTGCTGTGTTTCCGGGGTGAAGAGAACGATGTGTTGCAACGTTTCATCGACGCTGCCCATGCTTTTGATGCAGAACGGCTCATTCGCATCTGCTCTGACAATCCCTTTTTAGAGCTTCATTCCATCAAAGAATTAGTGGAAAAGGCGCGGCAAAGCAACTGCGATTACATGAGCTTCAACATCAATGGCACCCCATCCATCAAGACACACTATGGCTTTTGGACGGAATATGTGACGCGTAAAGCCTTGGAACGAGTGAAGGAGGCTACGCAAGAGCCGCTTTATCACGAGCATGTCACCAACTATATTTACAGCCATCCCGACGATTTTTCTATTGAATGGATTGATGGGCCGGCTGTTTTGGCGACCCACACGCACGTGAGATTAACTACCGACACGCCGTCTGATTTCGAGACAGCGCAACAGGTTTATGGTGCACTTTGCAGCAAAAATCCCTACCCTTCCATTGAGGAGGTCATCAGTTTCTTAGACCATCACCCCGCGCTCTACCAAGAAATGGAGGCGCAAATCAAGCAAAACAGCAAATAAACGCAACGATATGGAATCGACATATATAATAGGTGAGATTGGACAAAACCACAATGGGTCGGTCGACATCGCCAAGTTGCTCACCGAGTTAGTGGCACGTCCCATCAAAGAAGATGATTTCGGCATTGACATTCAGCCCATCAATGCAGTGAAATTGACCAAGAGAGACCTATCAGAAGAGCTCTCTTCGTCGCAAATGAACCGCCCGTATGACAACCCAAACTCGTTTGGAAAGACCTACGGAGCGCACAGACAGTTCTTAGAACTCAGCGATGAAGCACACTTTGAGGTGTACAAATATGCCAAATCTTTAGGGTTAGACTTCGTCGAAACGCTATGTGCCAAAGGCTGTTTGTCGATGCTTCGCCTCTTCACACCCGACAGATTAAAGGTGGCCAGCCGCGATTTAACCAACCTGCCGCTATTGGAAGCCCTGGCCGAAACGCACATACCAATCATTCTTTCAACGGGCATGGCGGGCAAAAAAGAATTGGATGAGGCATTAGCCGTCATCACAAAATACCACAACGACATTGCCATTCTGCATTGTGTGTCGCAATATCCCACCGAACCCGATAATCTTAATCTGCTCACTATCCGCTATTTGCAAAAGCATTACGGCCAATATACCATTGGTTTTAGCGACCACACGATAGGCATTGCCGCACCGATTGTGGCCGTAGGGATGGGCGCAAAGATTATCGAGAAGCACATAACCATCGATCGTGGCATGAAAGGTACCGACCAAAAAGGCTCACTTGGCCCCGATGGTGTGCGCAGAATGGTGCGCGATATCCGCTTGGCCGAGCATTGGATGGGCACAGAAGACCTTTATATCGACCGCAGTGTTGCCGCCTCAAAGGTGAAACTTGAACGCTCCATTGCATCGAATAAAGATTTGGAAGTGGGGCACATCATCACCGAAGATGACATTCACATGCTTAGCCCCGGCGATGGTTTTAAATGGGCAGAGCGCACGCAACTCATAGGAAAGGTGCTCAAAACGGCCGTTCCCAAAAACGAAATTATTTATCCTAAGTATTTGGATTGATGACAAAGCTCCCCAAAATTATCCTCACTGATATTGATGGTGTGTGGACCGATGGCGGCATGTACTACGACCAGACGGGCAATGAATGGAAACGATTCAACACCGCCGACAGCGCAGGCGTGCTGTTTTCTCACCGCCTTTCCATCCCCGTTGGCATCATCACAGGCGAAGATACCGAGATTGTTGCACGCAGAGCTAAGAAACTAAAGGTGGACTTCCTCTATCAAGGCATCAGCGACAAATTGAAAGTGGTGCACGAGATTTGCCACGAACTTCATATCACCCTTGCCGAAATCGCTTATATCGGCGATGATTTAGGCGACCTTTCTGTGCTCAAAGCCGTGCGCGATGCTGGGGGAATCACGGGCGTTCCGAGTAGCGCCTCGGCCTATATCCGCCCCTATGGCAGCATTGATTTAGAGAAAAAAGGAGGCGAAGGTGTCTTCCGAGAGTTTGTTGAACGCATCATTATGAATGCAAATCGTGAATTGCCATTGACATGAATACAACCGAATTAGAAGCTATTTTCGACGAACTTTGGCCCTTAAACCGAAGTCTTTCGGGCGAAGGTAACCGTCAGTCTTTCGCCATTTTAAATCGCTATATGCCCTTCACTATGCGCGAAATTCCCAGCGGAACAGCCTGCTTTGATTGGACTATTCCTCCCGAATGGAACGTAACCGAGGCATGGATTAAAAACGATAAAGGAGAAAAAGTTATCGATTTCAAAGACAATAACCTGCATCTTTTGGGCTATTCTATACCGATTCACGAGACAATGTCATTCGAATCGCTGCGCAATCACCTCTACACTTTGCCCGATTTCCCCGACGCTATTCCCTATCGCACATCCTATTATGCACGGCGATGGGGCTTTTGTCTGTCGCAAAATCAGTTCGACAAGCTCGACAAAGACGCCCAGTATGAGGTGTTCATTGACAGCCGTTTAGACGAAAAAGGCAGCATGACCGTGGGCGAGGCCACCTTAAAGGGCGACTCGGAGCAATGCGTTTACCTCACCTCTTACATCTGTCATCCCTCCATGGCCAACAATGAATTGTCGGGACCGCTGCTGCTTTTGGAACTCTATCAGCGCCTAAAGCGAAAGCATCTGCGCTACACCTATAAGTTTTTGCTCATGCCCGAGACCATCGGAAGCATTTGGTATCTCTCTGAACACTATCGGGAGATGCAGCAAAACACACTTGCAGGCATCGTTCTTACCTGCGTAGGCGACCGCGGAAACTTCTCGTTGAAGAAGTCACGAATAGGCGATTCCGACATCGACCGCATCGCAAGCTATTACATCCAGCAAAAAAAAGGCACACTCATCGACTTCTTTCCTTCAGGTGGAAGCGACGAACGACAATATTGTTCGCCCGGCATCAACCTTCCTTTCTGCTCCATCACGCGAACGATGTATGAGCAATACAAAGAATATCACACGTCAAAAGACGACAAATCTTTCATCTCCTTTGATGCTATTTTGGGCTCAGCCGACCTGCTTGAACGCATCATCGACACCCTCGAGAACAACGAAACGTTCGTCAATCTCATGCCCTATTGCGAAGTGCAATTAGGCAAACGAGGGCTCTATCCCACGTTGAGTGCCGTGGGAAACAAGTCGGATGAGCTGAAGGCCATGATGTGGTTGCTCAACTATTCGGACGGCAAACACACCCTCTTCGACATCATTCAAAAGTCAAATATCGACCTTGAGAGCTTTCTTGCAGCACGCAATCGCCTGTTGGAACATCACATTATTGAACGGAAATCATGACGCAACCCTTTCAACAGTCAACGCCATCTATCTTCGTTGTCACCTCCCCTTTTCAAGCGCTTTGTGCATTTAATGCCATCAAAGCATTTGAAATCACCGACTATCGCTTCTATTTAGCACTCATAGAAGACATTCGTAATGAGCAACTCTTTACGCTTTTCCAACAGCAAGGCATTGCTTATGAGGTCGTAAACATCGAAAATTTAACGAGATCAGACCGCTTACAGTTCCTTTTACCCCACTTCTCGAGATACAAAAGATTGTTTATTGGCGACGCACGTAACATCTCTCAATACTTCATTGGCCTGTCGAAAGTGAGCAATGGCGGCTGCATGGTCTATTTAGATGATGGCAACGACAACATCTTTCTGCTGAAAGGACATCAGCCCGAGGTAGAGAAACGGGTGCAGTTATTCCAATCTTTATTCGCATGGGCATGCAAAGTGCGGGGCATTAACAACCACAACAACATCTACACCGTCTATGGAGATATTCCCAATCCTGCCTTCCATATTCAACAAAACGATTTCCAACAGGTGGCCCATCAGCAGAATCATGGCGACCTGCGCAACGTCTTTTTCATCGGAACCAACTACGATCGCTTTTGCGAACCGGGCAATTTACCACTCGATGGGGTGATGCACAACTTAGAAACCACTTTCAAGACGTTGCAAGAACAATATGGAGACAGCCACACCATCTATTATATTCCCCACGGAAGAGACACCCACGACTTGCCCAAAACACTCTGCAAAAAGTACAATGTGCAATATGTGCGCCCCAAAGTAACGGTGGAACTCTTCCTCGCTAACCTCGGTTACCAGCCCTTTTACGTGTTGGGCTACACCTCAACGGCGCTCTATAACATCAAATTGCTGTTTCCACAGACCCGCATTGAGAACGTGGTTTTCAACGTAGAGGCTACCAATGACTTCATCAAACAAATTGAAGTTGTCACCGATTACTACGAACATCATGGCATCAAAACCATCTATGCCGAAGAGAAATAGATTAAGAAGTAAAGCATGATATTCCTTTCTCAACTACGATTAGCGAAAAATCGCCTCCTAAAATGGTGGCACACACGCCGAGCGAAGCGCATGTTAGGTGGTTATGGTGAGGGCCTTGAGGTGAACAAAAAATGCTTGTTTACGCAACAAACCATTGTAAACGAGCACTGTTGCTTCAATGGTATGCAGATTCTTGGTGGCGGAAAGGTTCGCATTGGCCGCTATTTTCATTCAGGCATAGAATGTATGCTGCTCACCAGAAACCACAACTACGAAGGCAGTCAAATACCTTATGACAGCACTTATATAGACAAAGACATCACGATTGGCGACTTTGTGTGGCTCGGAAACCGCGTCATCATCATGGGAGGAGTGAGCATTGGCGAAGGAGCTATCATCGCTGCGGGAGCTGTTGTCACACGAGATGTGCCGCGATGTGCCATTGTTGGCGGCAATCCTGCACAAATAATCAAATATAGAGACATCGCTCATTTTGACCAACTCAAACAAGAGCAAAAGTTTCATTAAGCCTCTTTAAATGACTATCACGTCTCTCTTTCAACGCGTTAGCGGCAACAAGACTTTGGTGAATGGCTCGCTCTACTCACTTTTTTCATTTTTAGGGCAAGGCTGTAACTTCCTCATTCTCATCTTAGTAGCAGGCTATATCCTGCCCGCTGATTACGGAAAGCTCAGCATTTTCAGTACGATTGCCACCTTTATGGGCTATTTCATCGGCCTTTCCACCTATGGATATGTGTCGATATCCTATTTCCGCGAGACCTATTCCGTATTCAAAAAGGATTTCACCGCCATCATCTTCATCCATATTCTGTCTTTCTTGGTGTTCGCTTTGGTGGCCATCTTGCTCACCGACAATATGGTGAAGGCATTAGAAACAACACGTTCATTGCTCTTCTATGCACTGATCATCTCCTTCGGCAACATCCTTTTCAACATCCATCAAGACTATCTTCGCATTCAAGAACGGCTGAAAAGCTATGGCATTTGGAGCATTACGAATGTTTTATTGAACTTCGTTCTCACGCTAACGTTTGTGATTCTATTCAAACAAGGATGGCTCGGACGCATCGATGCACAGCTGATTGGCATGCTCATCTTAGGTCTTTTGGCCGTCGTTTCATTTTGGCATAGCAAACTCTTCAGCATCGATTTCTCCTGGAAGCGCTATAAATCGATACTCCTTTTCGGTCTGCCAATGATTCCACATTTGGCTACAATATGGATAAAACAAGGTTTAGACCGCTACATCATCAATTATCATTACACCACATACGAAGTGGGAATTTTCAGCTTTGCCATCAGTTTGGTCACTGTGATTGTCATGATTGGGTCGGCATTCAATGCCACCAATTCCGTAACACTCTATCAGATTTTGGGCAACAAAACAACTTCAAACGTAGAGAAGCACATGGCGTTGCGCCGGCAAACCAAGACGATTGCCCTCGTTTATATTGCAGCAAGTGCGGCTTATGTGCTATGCATTGTCCCCATTTGCTATCTGGCACTGCCCAAATACACGCCAGCCATCCCCTATTTTCTTATTCTTTGCGGCTACGGACTCTTGCAATGTTTCTATTTTCTCTATTGCAACTACATGTTTTTCTATAAAGAAACAAAGCAACTGATGTATATCACCTTTGGCTCATCCCTGCTGCATCTCGCACTGTCTCTGCTGCTTACGCAATATTCGCTCTATTTAACGGCCATCATCTACGTGCTGGTTCAAGCCGTCATCTTAGTGCTCGTAAGACACTATGCACGCCGAATTTTGCAACAAAATCTGCCACTGTCCGTGCAATAACATTCATAAAAACTCATCAAACAGCATGTCTTTAGCCATCTGCGTCATCTGTTATAATCGCATAGCACCCTTAAAACGTGTGCTGAAATCGTTGGAAGCGGCACATTATGATGCCCCCATTCCACTCATCATCAGTATTGACAAGAGCGAAACGACGGCCATTGAAGACTTCGTTGAGACCTACCATTGGCCACATGGAACACTCAAAGCCATCAAGCATCCACACAATTTAGGGCTCCGAGCACACGTCTTGGAGGTGGGAAAACTGCTGAATGATTATGACGCGCTCATTGTTTTAGAAGATGACATCACTGTTTCGCCCTATTATTATCAATATGCTTGCCAAACCATTGCCCAGTATCAGGACGATGAAAGAATAGCGGGTATCAGCCTATACAACTTCCCTGTGGACTATCAAAATGGTCTTCCGTTCACACCTTTGCAGGCAGATGCCGATGTTTATTTCATGAACTGTGCACAATCGTGGGGACAAATTTGGCTGAAAAGGCAATGGCAAACCTTCATGACCTGGTATGAAACGCATCACGATGAATTTCAACTCGATTACCTTCCACAGGCACTTAACGACTGGCCCAAGAGCTCTTGGCTGAAATACCACACGCGCTATTGCATCGAAGAAAATAAATATTTCGTCTATCCCTACCAAGCATTGTCCTCCAATAACAATGATGCAGGCACACATGTTGGGCAAGAGGAAAGAAATATTTTTGCCAGTTCGCTGCAGGTTTTGCCCCAAAAGGCCTACCGATTGCCTACGCTTGATGAGGGCATAGTGAAATATGATGGTTTCTTTTCACCTACTTTTTTAGCCCACTATCTCCAGCTTTCAGAAGACGATTTGACGGTAGATTTCTGGGGAAAACGCAAACTCCAGCACGTCAAGCGCTATCTTTTAACCACCAAGTCACTTCCTTTTAAGGTCGTCAACAGCTTTGGTTTGCGCTATCATCCGATGGAAACGAATATCATGCTGCAAGAGAAAGGGCAAGAAATCTATCTTTACGACACGCACACCAAAGACCGAAAGCCGAAAGCGATATGCCCCATTACGTTGCTGCAATATAGTTATCGGTTCAAGATACTATCCTTGTTGAAGGCTGTTGGCATCGCTAATCTCTTCATGATGGTGTGTAAACGCTGGTGTAAGAAACTCATAAAATGATACATTGCGGGATAAAACAGTTGCTCAAACGATGGATTCTCCGTCTGAAATGGCACGGGAAACTTCAGTTTGAACAGGGTTGCGACATTGCTTTACAGGCTCAATTCGAAGGCATGAACAAGATTTATAGCCACAGTTCCTTTGGCGGAATCCTCGGTTATGGCTCGTATATTGGCCATCATTCGAGCCTAACGGCCAAAATAGGCCGCTTTTGTTCCATCTCTAACCATGTGATTTGCAACCACGGTATCCATCCTTTCCAAGCGCCTTTTGCCACCACTTCGCCCTGTCTTTTCTCACTTCGTAAGCAAAACGGAGCCACTTTCGCTACCCGACAAATGTTTAACGAATTGCGAACAACCGATGATGACAAACGTTTTGGTTGTGAAATCGGTAACGATGTATGGATTTGCGAGGGAGTATTCATCAATGGTGGCATTCACATTGCCGACGGAGCGGTGGTGCTTGCCCACGCCGTTGTCACGAAAGATGTTCCACCCTATGCCATCGTGGGTGGCGTTCCGGCTAAAATCATCGGCTATCGTTATGACGAAGCAACGATAAAATGGCTGCTCAACGTGCAATGGTGGAACAACCCTATTGCCTGGTTTAGAGCGCATTGGTCACTGCTTTGCGACATCGATAAGCTCAAAGCTTATTACAATAAAGCATAAAAGATTACACGATTCATCGCATAACGATCATTCTTGCACACACATTCGATTTTAACTTAGTCACTTTAACTTAGTCACTCGAGTGACTAAGTTATTCAAAAGCACTGAAAACAAGCATGTTAGCAAAATTAACTTAGTCACTTTTCTTAGTCACTAACGGAGAAAAAGTGACAAAGATAAAGCATAAAGCCAAAAGAAAGATGATAAAAGAAGCTGAATTAATAGAACTATTACATAGCACAGAGACCTATAGAATAGAGCGAACAACTTCGATAAGCGACATGGATAAGTTCCAAGAGGCCATTTGTGCATTCTCAAATGATTTGCCTGACTCACGGAAAAAGGGTTATCTTATCCTCGGTGTACACGATGATGGCCGACTATCTGGATTGAAAGTAGGCGACGAACTGATGAAGAAAATGTCTTCCATACGCTCAAACGGAAATATACTCCCCTTGCCTATCATGTCGGTTGAACGATTTAAATTCGACCAAGGTGACGTCTTGGTCGTGGAAGTTCTACCAGCTTTGATTCCCCCCGTACGCTATCGTGGACGCACTTTCATACGCATTGGTCCAAGAAGAGATATTGCTTCTGAGGCTGAAGAACGAATCTTGCAAGAAAAACGAATAGCCTATATGGCCACTTTTGATGCGATGCCCTGCTTTGGTTCTTCATTAAATGACATTGATACGCGATTTATTACAGAAGACTATTTACCGCAAATCATCGACAAAATGGAGTTACGAACTGATAAGCGCACACTGGAAGAACAACTTTCTTCTATCCATCTATACGACACATCGCATAATTGCCTCACCAATGCAGCTATTATTCTATTTGGAAAGAATCCATCATTCTTCATGCATGGATGCTATGTTCAATACGTTCAATTCGCTGGAGAGGACACAGGCACAGCTATTCTGAATGAACGACTAATAAAAGGTGGGCTCTATACAATGCTCCCCAAGTTGGAAAGCTTCGTAAAAGACGCTATCATAACAGCGCGCCCACTTCCTGTAAGCATGTTGCGTGAGCAAATTGTTTATAACTACCCCGAACTGGCCCTACGCGAATTATTGATGAATGCTTGCATGCATCGTGACTATCAGTCAAACATGCCCATACGCATTTATCAATTCTCTGACCGCATAGAGATCCTAAATGCAGGAGGGCTATATGGTGAAGCCCGTCCAGAAAACTTTCCTCTGGTAAATGATTATCGTAATCCTATTATTGCCGAAGCAATGAAAGGATTAAAATATGTAAATATGTTCAACCGAGGAATTCAGCGCGTAAAGGTCCTTTTACAAGAGAATGGAAATCCTGAAGCCGATTTCAATGTTAATAAATTAACAGCCTTTGAGGTCATCATTCGCCCATCTTTGTCACTTAACTTAGTCACTGACGGAGAAAAAGTGACAAAGTTAGCCGTTCGCTCTACGGCAAAAATGAGCGAAATAATAGACTTCTGTAAGCAGCCAAGAACACTCACAGAGGTCATGGAACAATTAGGATTAAAGCACCGTAACTATATAAAAACAAGATATATAAACCCACTTATTGAGAGCGGTTTTTTAGAAATGACAAGCCCTGATAAGCCCAATAGCCGCAATCAAAAGTACAAAAGCATTTTAACTTAGTCACTTTAACTTAGTCACTCGAGTGACTAAGTTATTCAAAAGC
>ENA-OWND01000847-OWND01000847.1-metagenome-genome-assembly--contig:-NODE-847-length-19916-cov-5.100096_pt1 | contig 19916 bp, 15 predicted proteins | sample MGYA00245342_ERZ651119 | MGnify/ENA primary metagenome ERZ651119 (study PRJEB26857, sample SAMEA4031756) | metagenome | biome: human; feature: oral; material: saliva | place: Philippines | collected 2014... | reverse complement strand
TGAAGCCACTCGCAGAGGAGTTGAATCTTAGGGAATATAGCGGCTATCTCATCCCTTATCACGGAGGACAGATCGTAAACTGTCGCTCGGGCAAAGTCATTGCTTCGCACCGGATGGCTACCTCTTTTGTCGAGGTGTTGGACGCTCGTGCCCGGGCCGAAGGTGTTACCTTGTTGGCATTCGGCAAGGATTCCATATTCTCCACCGATCCCCATGATCCCCTTGCAGTGAAAGAATCGGATATTTGTGGCCAGCCGCTTGTATCCAAACATCCTCGTTCTTCGGAGGTGATCAAGTGTTCTTTTGTCGGTGAGGCAGAGAAAATCGCAGAGCTGGAGGTCGTGATGCGGCGTGACTATGGGGACAAATTGAATGTATTCCGCTCTTCTGAAACGCTGCTTGAGTGCCTTCCGTCCGAGGTGCAGAAGATAAAAGCCATATCCGACCTCTTGGACAAGCTGGATTTGTCACGAGAAGAACTTGTTTCGGTCGGAGACAGCTACTGCGATGTGGAGATGATCCAACTGGCCGGCTTGGGTGTGGCCGTGGCGAACGCTCGGGAGGCGGTCAAAGCTTGTGCCGACTATATTACGACGAGCAACGAGGAGAATGGCGTCGCCCACTTGGTGGACAAGTATATCCGACACGAATATGAAGCCGTTCCTTTCTCCGTAGAAGATGTCAATAGTATTGTGCCGGGTACGCTCATGGAGAGCCTTGGTATTCGCTGCACCAAGATCGCGCGTGGCTATGTCGAGGCAACGATGCCGGTGGATATTCGCACTCGTCAGCCTATGGGTATTTTGCATGGAGGAGCCAGCTTGGCTTTTGCAGAGACCCTGGCCGGATTCGGTTCCGTGGCACTCTGCAATCCAGGAGAGATACAGGTGGGATTGCAGGTGAGTGGCAACCACGTCTCTTCGGCTCTTGAAGGCGATGTGCTTCGGGGCGAAGCCTCCATTATGCATCAAGGACGCAGCACACACGTATGGAGTATCAATATCTATTCGACTAAGAGTGGTAAGTTGATTTGTACCTGTCGCGTGTTGAACTCCATACTGAAACAGCGGTAAGACGTTTTTTCCCTCTCTTTCGTCCGGTTCGATGTGTCGTCTCTTTGTCGGTATTGCGGTTGCGATGGCATTGAATACGATACTCTGTGCGCAGACTTTCTCCGAAGAAGATTTCCGCATACGAGGCTACATCGATATTCACCGTCTCGACACTACGATTCGTCTCGCCCTCATTTATTCCACGACGGACAACTTCGTGGGCGAAGATATGTACGGCGACTTCGATAAAGCCTATTTCGAAAAGGGCTTTGCCGAGCGCATCCGTCAAGCGCAGCGACTGCTACGCAAAGAATACCCGGACTATTCTCTACTCATCTACGACGCATCCCGTCCCATCAGCATACAGAGGCGTATGTACACCCTTGTGAAGGGAACTTCCAAGGCTGTCTATGTGGCCAACGGAAACAGAGGAGGGAAGCATAACTACGGAGTCGCTGTAGATCTTACCATCGTGGATCGTGATGGAAAACCGTTGGATATGGGCACTCCTGTCGATCACTTTGGCCGAGCGGCACATGTGGGTCAGGAAGAACGCTTGGCCACAGACGGCCTGATCAGCCGAGAGGCTGTCCGGAACCGCCGCTTGCTACGTCGCATAATGAAGTCGGTCGGGCTGGTGCCCTATCGCAGGGAGTGGTGGCATTACGAACTGCCGGAGAGCATGAGCCACACCCGCTCACATTATCGCTTGCTCGACTTTTGAATATGATTTGGTGTCCGAATCGATCGAAGGCTCTATGTTTTCGGATACCTGTTCTATCATGATAGCAAAAGGGCTGTACCTTATGGGATTCCTTCCCTTGGCACAGCCCTTTTTCGTTATAGCAATTTAATCTAATAATAGTTCAGAAAAGATTCATAGCATCCCAAAAGATCATGAATCAGTTTTTTCTCTATTAGGATAAGTCCCTAGAATATCTAGAACTTGCTTCAAAAACTTTTTGTTTTTCCTTATTATCATACGCGAAATTATTATAGCTATTATATTAAGGGGTATAACAATAGAGGTAAACGATTCGCTTGGATCTTTTATTTCTAATATAATGACAATGAGAATGAATATTGCGACAAAAGGCATAAAGCATAAATAAAAGAAACTGAACTTTGACTTTCTTCCCCAGAGAATCTCGCTTTCCCGATATTCCCGAAAAACTTTAGCATCAGTTGGATGCTTTAGAGGTTCTTTCAGGTCTTTCTCCATGAATTTCTCAAAAGTCTCAATAGATAGTTTTGCTAGTTGTGACACAAAAGCACCGCAGAAAAGAAGATATATTATTATCTCTGCTCCTAACATACTCAAAATTGAATTCCACATAATAAAAACAGGTGTATTTTTAGTATTTGTAATTCAGCCACGCTAATGTAAAGGCCATACATGCCAATTGCTTTCCATCCATTTCTCTTATTTTAGTCCCAATTTTATCTTCAATCGCTACAATGGTTTCCGGAAATTCATTTTCCATCATTGTGTACAAGATACTCTTTATATTCTGTACCGCTCTGAAAGGGGGATAAAAATCGGTGTCACTAAGCACCTCAAGGTTATAGAATATGTCACCAATAGCATAGAACTTCAGTTCTGTGGTACATTTCTTATACTCAATTTTGATAAGGATACTATTACCTCTGGTTTGATATGAGCAACTTTCGTATGTATTCATCGGGTGAGCCATTCTTGCAATAACTTCTCCTCCTCTTTGTTCCATAAAGTTGTCGAAAGATTGTGCTGATACTCCACAGATTGAAAGTATCAACATTATTGACAATATTATATTTTTCATAATTCCTGATTTTTTTGATATTGATTTTTAATTACCTTAATGAGATTCTTCTTTTTTCTTTTTATAGGCCGCCGCTTCCGCCGGTTTGTTCGCCGCCGCCTTCGCTCGGAGTGGAGGGAGAAGCCTGTTCATCTACTTTCTGACCGTTGCGGTAGACAGCCAGACGGATGTTGTCGGCTACGGCTGAGAGCGTGTTATTGATATAGAAGCGGATTCTGGGCTTTTTGAGGATGGAGGCATTCACCTCTTTCTCTGTCTCCACGTACTTGGAGGGAACGGACACGCGGAAGGTGCCGATCTGTCCGAGTCTGACGGTATTGCCCTCGGTGAGTTCGCGCTGGAGGTAGTAGGCGAGTCGGTCGATGGCGTTGCGCACATCGCCTGTGGTCAGGGAGGACATCTCTGCAATGTCTTTGATGACGTCCTCGTACTCGATTACTCGGGGTTTGTCCACTTGGGCATAGTACATGGTCTTGTCCTTGTGCTTGCCGATCTTCATGAGACGGCTCTTGACTGATAGGTTCAGCATTTCGTTTTTTTTTGTTTGGTTAAGTGAATTATGGTGATTATTCTCGCGTTGTTCTTCATTCTTGAGCCATGACGATGTGCAACCACGGGGAAAATCTCCCGGGAGGTACCACGAAGGCCGAAAGGCTTGAGATTTGAAGGGCGAAATGCCTCCCGATACGAAGCGTGGGGAGGTAATACTATAAAGCCCTGAGGGGTTATACTATAAAGCCCTGAGGGGTTATACTATAAAGGGTGGAGACTTTTAAGTATAAAGTGTGGAGGCTTGATACTATAAAGTCACAGGGGGTTATACTATAAAGGGTGGAGGCTTTTAAGTATAAAGTGCGGAGACTTGATATTTGCAGGCCTTCGGCGGTTTTGTTCAGGTGCGGACAAACGTCTGCCCGATGATGCTCCGAAAAGAGATATGAGTGGGCAAAACCGATACGCTGCGAGACTTCCCGATGGAGGCCTTGCAGAGGTTGTAACAGGCTGTTTATCAGCCTTTTACAAATGTAATAAAGGGGGGGGTAAAATGCCTTTATTCGGCATTCCGACAGCTGCTACGGGACTATCGCCGGCAGTAAGGATTTGAGAGGATTTCAAACGGAAAAAGCGCAAAGAACGACTTGGTATGCAGTCGTCCGCGAAGGTGGTTTTCTTTGCTTCGATGTCCCGATACATGGTTCCCGATGATAAATGTAATTGAGAGAGTGCCAAAGATAGAAAATATATTCAGACGATCGAACTCTTTTTCCAACCTGTATAAGATTAACGACTTTATATTATGGAAACGCTTGTAACACCCGGTGGATAAAGAGTGGCATGAAGTTTCCCATGGCAAGTTTTCTACAAGAGCTTCAGGGCGATGGCGGCACAGGCTTCGGCATCTGCGAGGGCTTGGTGGTGTTGTGCCAATATATATCCGCAGCATTGGGCTACGGTGGGCAGACGATGATCGCTGAGGTGTCGCAGTTGGCGGCGTGCTGCCTGGAGCGTGCAGAAGAACGGGTAGTCGGGGTAGTCCATTCGGTACATCCTGAATACCGCCTTGAGGCAACCTTCGTCGAACGGCTTGTTGTGTGCCACGAGCGGAAGCCCTGCGATCAGAGGCTCCACCTCGGCCCACACGTCCGGAAAGATCCGTGCCGACTCGGTGTCGGCAGCGGTCAGTCCGTGTACGCGTGTATTGTGGTAATTGTAATAGTCCGGTTCGGGGCGAATCAGGCTGTAATAACGGTGTACGATCTCGCCACCTCGTACAACGATGATGCCCACGCTGCAGACGCTCGTCCGCTCGGCATTGGCCGTCTCGAAATCTATGGCAGCAAAGTCCAGCATCGCTTACTTCTGCAAGGCTTCGTTCATCGTCTCGATGATCTTGACGATATTGCCGGTGAAGAACTTCACCGAGATGGCAAGCAGAATGACACCGAAGAACTTGCGCAGGATGTATATACCGCCCTTGCCGAAGAAACGCTCCAGTTGGTTTACGAAACGGAGCATGAGGTAGATCATAGCCACGTTGATAAGGATGGCAATGGCAATGTTGGTCATCGCTATACCGTCGGCACGCAGCGTGAGGATGGTGGTAAAGGTTGCTGCCCCTGCAAAGAGAGGAAATACCAGCGGCACGATGGTGGCACTGCCGGCAGGCCCGTCGTCCTTGAATATCTGCACGCCGAATATCATCTCCACGGCCATCACGAAGAGGACGATAGCCCCTGCCACGCCGAAGGAAGAGACGTCCACGCCGAAGAAGTTCAGCATAGGCTCTCCGATGAAGAGGAAAGCGAGCATCATGACGCAGGAAAAAGTGGTAGCCTTGCCGCTATGGAAGGACTGGCCTCTGTCCTTGAGGCTGAGTACTACCGGAATAGCACCGATAATATCGATTGCCACGAATAGAATCACGAAGGAGCCTATGATCTCTTTCAGGTCGATAAGGCTCAAATCTTGTAATACTTTGTCTAAAAAATCCATCGTTTCTGATTTGTTTGATAGTTAAGGTTGGAAGGTCCGGTTGGTTGTCACGATCTTGACAGTCGCGAAATTAACGTTTTTCGCCCTATCGAAAGATAACCATCGGCGAAAAAGGTACTGCCGGCACAGTATCGAGGGATGACTGTGCCGGCAGCAAACACCGAGTAACGGCGTGGAGGATCAGAGGCGGCGGATTACTTGCATCATCTGCTCGCCCAGACCGATCGTATAGCCCTGACGGACGAATACGACACGACCGAATGAGTCGGCGATGATGACGATCGGCAGATTGGTCGCATCAGGCAGGTTCGCAGCCTCCCGTATCATGGCGGCATTGCGGCCTTGAATATCCAGTCCGAATACGGCTGTCTCGGGCAGGGAGGGGAAGTCTGCCGGTTTGTAACGCTTGTATCCGTCGGCATCGGGGAAGAGGAGGATCAGCTTGCGCCCCCACTGCTCGAAGTCGGCTTTCACCTTCTCCAAATCTTTCAGAGCATGGTTGGTAGGCTCCTGACCGGCTCCGAGTATGGCCATCGCGAAGTAGCCGCGTCCAGTGGTAGAGAGGAGCGAGCGGTCTTCTGCATGGGAGAGATCGTGGTAGAGCTGTTCGGCATTGATGGAGCCGATCACCTGAATGTCGGTCGAATCGTGTAGCAGTTCGAGCGGTTGGCGAGCAGTCTTACCGGCTTCTACCGTGAACTTCCTCATCCGGCACAATACGCTGCCACTGGCCATACGCGTACCGGTAACGAGGAAATAATGACCTGCATTCATTTCCTTGGGGCGGTCGAAGAGCGTCTTCAGGTCAGTCGGTTCATTTTCATCATAATAGAGCGTGCGGATGATGCCCGAAGGTTGTAGCTCGGCCACTGTGAAGCGGCTGTAGTAGTTGGGATTGGGGGCCAATGCTGTCGGCGTATAATCCAATGCGAGCGAACCCTGCTCCTTGAGGGCGGTCTTGCTCTCGCGCAGATTCACGTCGCTCCAGCGCAGCGGCATCAGTTCCTTGCTGTATTGGATCTTGCCCGTCACCTCGTCGTACCGGGCCGGTATGCCGAGCGTGCGCGCCATGGCTACGAAGAAGATCCCCATCGAGCGGAGGTCTGCTCGTTTGGCTCGCCATACACCGACCGGAGTGATGGTGGTGTACTGTGTGTTGTGGAGGCTGTCCAGACGGATGTTCGAGCTTACCCAGCGAACCAGTTCGGCCGGATCTTGGCGCATGGCTTCCTGCTCTTTGGCGGTGAGGATGCTGCGGAGTGTAGGGACGAATGAGCTGAGCATCTCCGTATAGATACGAGGCGATGCCACATAGCGCAGGTGGTGCCGGTACGCTTCACCGCTTGCCGCTTCGGGAGCCGGCTCGGCCATGTCGCGGAAGATTACTTTGAGGAGCGACTCCGGCGTGTCGGTCAGATCCTTGGGCGAAACGGTCTGTAGCAGATCCATTGCTCTTTGGCGTGCTTTTCCGGCTTCTACGGAGCGTAGGAAACCTTCGATGTCGGCATGGTTGCCGCGGCTCGTTTGCAAGATGCCTGTCAGCGCAGGCGCATCCACACCCAATTCGGCAGCCAGTGCTGCAGACTGCTCGGCTGTGGCGAATGTGGCTTCATAGGCTGCCCGAATGGAATCCTCACGCAAGAGACGGGCGTCGTTCGTGCTGATCTGCTGTGGAGAGCAGGTAGTGGGGATGGGATCTCCTGCAGGTGGTACGATTTTGAAATCGGCCCATTCGGGCTGTGCTTCGAAGCTGTCCAGTGCGATGGTCAGCGGTTTGCGATCGTCGGCCTTGGACAGGGCATAACCGAAGAGTCCGTCCTTGGCTGCCCAGATGAGCATGTCGCCTTTGCCTACACGCAGGGAAGCCTGTCCTTGAGCATCGGATTGCTTCGTCACCACGGGATAGAACTCCGAATAGTTGTAGATGCAGAAACGAATATCGGCCCCTTCCACCACAGCACCGGAGCGGTCGGTGACTTTGACTTCGATCATTTCCGTCGGGGCATAGTTGTCGATACAGTTGATCTCCGTGTAGTTGGCCGTGCGGAACAACTTCTCTTCCGGACCTTCGTAGCGGCCGAAGACCCGCGTATGCGTCAGCATGGCGCGGACAACGGAGCTGTTGAACCATGCATCGTTCAGCTCGGCTGCCGGTTCGCAGGCTCCGATGAAGTACCATTTGCCATCTACCCATACCTCCACCCATGCGTGGTTGTCGTCCGTATGTGCCCAGCGCGGCGTATAGACCTGTCTGGCAGGAATACCTACCGAGCGCAGGGCAGCCACCGTGAAGGTGGACTCCTCACCGCAACGTCCGAGAGCATTCTTCACCGTTGCAAGCGGAGAGCGAGTGCGTGGGTCGCTGGGGCTGTATGTAGCTTTCTCGTGGCACCAGTGGTTCACCTCCAGAGCGGCTTCTTTCATGCTCATACCTTTTACTCGCTCTTTCAGCTCGGCATAGAACACCATGCGGCTGCTGTCGAGGTTCTCATTGTTCACGCGTATGGGCAGCACGAAGTGGCGGAAGAGCAGTTCGGGCACTTCCTTACCCCACGACATTTCTTCTCTTGCGCGGAAGCTCTCGCGTACATTCTGCAAGTAGAAGTCGCCCGAGTAATCCACGATGTCCGGCAGAGTCATGTAGGCATACAGGAACTCCAGTGCTTCGCGCTCTTCGGTACGGAGCGAATCGCGCTCCAGCACTTCGAAGAGATCGCCTTCGGATAGAGCTTCGCGTTTTACTCTCAGATCTTCTTGCACCTGTTTGCGGAAGTCTGCATCGGTGATAAAATGCGTATCGCTCCCCTTGCATCCTGTGAGCAAGAGGGCAACGATGGCAAGTATCCCGATGCGGAATAGTTTGTTCTCTTTCATTATTACTTGTATGTTTTTGGAAATTGTAGCTCTCTCCTGATAGGTGTTTTCTCCGTTCTTTCTATTCTCTTCCTTTCGAGAACAGATGGCGGAAGGCTTCCTCCACCTTTCTGACCGGCACGAGCCGAATACCGAAGCGGCCGGCATCCTCCTGCCGGAAATTATCGGCCGGTACCAATATCTCTTTGAACCCTATGCGACGCGCTTCCGTTATGCGCTGCTCGATGCGGCTCACGGGACGTATCTCTCCGGAGAGTCCGACCTCGCCCGTCATGCATACGGCCGGCGGGATAACGATGTCCAGACTCGACGCCAGCACTGCCGAGATAACGGCCAGATCCGTAGCCGGATCGGCTATTTTGATACCTCCGGCAATGTTCAGAAACACATCCTTCTGTATGAGCTTGAAGCCGGCACGTTTCTCCAGTACGGCTAAGAGCATGTTCATCCGCCGAATATCGAAGCCCGTGGCCGAACGCTGCGGATTGGCATAAATGGCCGAGCTGACCAAAGCCTGTGCTTCGATGAGTATCGGGCGAATGCCCTCCATCGCTACGGCTATGGCTATGCCGCTGAGGTCTTCCCTATTGCGTGTGATGAGATGTTCGCTCGGATTCTCCACGCCACGCAGACCGTCCTGCCGCATCTCGTATATCCCCAGCTCGGAAGTACTGCCATAGCGGTTCTTCTGTCCTCGGAGTATCCGGTAGAGATGATGCTTATCCCCGTCGAAGAGGAGCACCGTATCCACTATATGCTCCAGTACCTTCGGTCCGGCTATGCTACCTTCTTTGGTGATGTGCCCGATGACGATGACGGGGATACCCGTAGTCTTGCAGTATTTGAGCAGTAAGGCGGCACATTCGCGGATCTGCCCCACGCTGCCGGCCGAGCTTTCCATTTCCTCGGTATAGACCGTCTGTATAGAGTCTATCACGAGGAGATCGGGTGTGAGTTCTTCTGCACGGGAGAGTATCCTCTCTATATTCGTTTCGCAGTATACGTAGCACTCATTCATGGCTTGCCCCAGTCGTTCGGCGCGCATCTTCAGCTGTCGGGCACTTTCTTCACCCGACACGTAGAGCGTGCGCAACTGCGGCAGACGCAGCACCGTCTGGAGGATAAGCGTGGACTTACCGATTCCCGGCTCGCCGCCAAGCAGGACAAATGCACCTTTGACAATTCCTCCACCCAATACGCGGTCGAACTCTTCATCGCCGAGACGAATACGCTCTTCATCGCCGGACTCCACATCCAGTAAGAGTCTTGGCCGGTTGTCCTGCTCCCGAGGCATGAAGCTCTTGGCTGCATGCTTGCCCGATGCCGGTGCCGGCACCTTCTCCTCATCAATGCAGTTCCACTCTCCACAGGCATTGCAGTTGCCTTGCCATTTGGCGTATTTGGTTCCGCACGAACGGCAGACGTAGATCGTTTTCTCCTTAGCCATGCTTCAGTCGTTGTCGTAGGGTGCTGTATGGGAGTAGGGGAGGATTTATTCGCGAACCAACGGCATCGTGGAGCAGCGGAGCAGTCCACCCTGCTTGGAGATCTCGGCGTAGGGTACTTCCTCTACGGTCATCCCCCATGCCTCACGCAGGTGGTTGTTCAGGCGTACGAAGTTCTGTTCGCTTATCACCGTGTCGGGACTGATAGAGAATATATTGGTATTCATCATATAGGCTTCTTCGGGTGTAATCTCGAACAGGTTGTCCCGGCCACCGAATATCTCTGTGATCAGACCGAAGCTCTCAGAGTGCAGGAATCCTTGGCGGTAGACTATGGCGCGGCCGCAGCCTACGGGTTGGAAAGCGCAGTCGAGGTGGAGCACCGAGCGCATGGGATCGGTGTCGTGCTTGATCAGCTCTATCGGTAGGATGGTCTTGTGTGGGAAAAATTCGCGGAAGAAGTCTACAGCCCGTGCATTGGTTCGGGCCGTCTTGAAGGAAGGATAATCCTTCTGAAGGTAGGTGCCTATGAAAAGAATATCGTCATATAACAGGATGTCTCCGCCTTCGGCATGAATATCTTCGCTAAGGCGTACCAGATGGCGCTCTCCGACACAATCCCAAATGGGCGAAAAGGCTTCGGACTCGCGGGCACGATCGGCTATCAGGTTCGATACGAAGAGTTTGTCATCGATGGCAAAAGCCACATCGCGGGCAAATATCTGGTTGTAGTTTGCTATCGGCTCGGGACGGAGCACCTCTATGCCATGACGCACCAATACATCGAGTACGGCATCCATCTCTATCTTGATATCCTCGTCCGAAGGATAAGTGCCCCGTAACACGGATTCATAACTCTTGGCATCGTAGGTGTCGGCGAGAGCAGGTGCTCCGCCGGTCGAATCCGGCAACCCCAGTACGACAGTGCGCAAGGGAGCCGTTTCGTTGGTAACGTGTGGTAGTATCTTCATCATTAGGATTGCCTGCAAGGATAAAAAGGTCAGGCTTCCGGCAAAGATAATAAAGAGAAGAGAGTATTCCGCGCCGTAACCGGTAATAAATCCGAATCTTATTTCAGTACTGCTGACAGAGACCTATATGCTCTGTCAAAAAGATATTTTGGCCATGAACATATAGCAACGAGGGCGTAGGTAATAGAATGAATAGAATGAGTCCATCCCCACCTGATAACTGTTCTCATAACTATCGGTGTCGAAAATGTTGTCTACGGTCGCCGATAGTTCATAGCGATCAAATCTGTATCTGATGCCGGCATCAGCAAAAAATATATTCCGTCTTGTTCCGTCCTTTTGTTCCAATCGCATGTAATCTATCGAAGCGAACAAGTCGCATTGGGGGATGGTTTGCCACGTAAAACGGCTTGCCCCTTTTAGATTCGTGAGATCGGAACGGAACGATTGACCGGCATAGTGGTGCAACATTCGCAGATATTCCCAATTAGCCGAAATTTCCCAAGAAAAGGATCTGAAGGAGGTGAAGATTAACTTAGGCCGTAGAAGAAAGCGGTGAGAGAAAATCGGGTAGACTATTCCTGCGCGCATGGCCTCCGTCCTGGAATATGAATAGAGTCCGAAGAGATCTGCCTTAAGAGCGAGCGGACGCAATCTCCATGATAAGAAATGCGAGGTAGTCCATGTATAGCCGGATGATTTATATGATTGGGTCGTATAACTGATTTGATCGGGAGAGACGTTGAAGTCCTTGAGCAGATTGCTACCGATCTTCACAAAAGAAATACTGCTTGTGGCATTCTGTCCGCTCAGAACATTGTTGTAACGCAAAGATAGATTGGTGGTATATGTACGATTGCGTGCTATGGCTCCGGTGGTGTGAGTTATAATCTGATTGTAGTCGGCAATTATCGGCTGTGAAATAAGCGTGGCAGGCATATCCAGTTTGTTGGTGTAAACGAAAGCCCAGTCAAGAGAAAGCATGCTGCTTAGGATATACCGCAGGCGTGTATTCCATTCGGGAAGAATTTCCTTTGCAGAATACGCCGGATGCTTTTCTGTACCATTTTTGAAACTTCGACCATAAAAAGTCAAAGGCAGATAGCTTTCGATTCTCAGATCTCCATCATCAAAAACTATCCCGGAGACAAAAGATGCATTCAGATCGTAACCCCTGTAGTGATTATCTATGTCGGGAAACTCTCCAATATCCGACAGTCCATATCCCCGACATACGGCATCGAGCATCATGGATGTAGAAATAGATAAATGCTTCCCGATCCAGCCTGAATATCCTCCTGCAAAATGACCGCCGAAATCATATCCGTCGATCAGCTGAACCATACTTTTTTCGCCTTGTTGTACCGATATTCTTCCTGTAGGCAGGGTTCTTCCGAATAGATTGGTCATGAATCGTTTGGTCTTACCCTTTTTTGTTTTTCGGATATAATGGAAGGCGTTGTTGAAGCTGCCATACACTTGCTTTATGCCATACAAATACTGTGTGTGGCTCACTATGTCATTTCGGAAACGATGGTGCGAGCCTAAGACTGAAAGGTCGTTTTCGAGAAAGAGAGAGTCGCTATTGTAAGTATAATATACTTCGGCTGCAATATCATGTTTGTTTGTCGTTGGAATAGATTCCTCTGAAATAGTAACCAAGCCTTCGTCTCCACTGTAATAAACGTTTTTGTTTCGAACATCAAAAGCTGCATCCTGATGTGAATATCCGGCTCCGAGGCGCAGTATACCATATTCTCCTACTCTGTTTGCATGCATCGCGCCGGAGGAAAAATCGTTGCCAAGTACGTAGCGTCTCTCCGGAATCGGAGGAGCTGTTCGTCTTCCCATCGTTATCAAACTGCCTGCTTCGGGCATATCGGCTCCCTGAGCCAAGGCGAATCCGCCTTCCTCTCTCAGAGAACCATGGTTGTCGCCGATTAGCGATACCACGGTCTGACTCTTGCGACTGATGAGCATACCGTAGAGATTGGTGTCGTAGCAGAGTCTGCCTTCATATCCTCCGCCGGCTTCTAATTGTCCTGTTGGAAGCAGCTTATATTTCTCTTTGAGGAGAATATTCAGAGCTGCCTGATCCGATACTTCAATATCCTTCAATGCTCGTACACGTTGGTGATTTTGCAGAACTTCGACACCGAATACGGCATCGACATCCAGATTATTGACTACGAGTCCATAGTTATTGCCTACCGAAGGGATCCCTTCGATGTAAAATTCGTTTATGGTTTTGCCCTGATATTTTACCGTACCGCTCGCTTCGACCTCTAATCCCGGTATGCGCGATATAAGATCAGCCAATGTGTGTGTGCCTGCATCGCTATATGCATGAGCCAGATACTTGATAGTGTCGCCGTGTAGACGTACGGAAGACGATTCTACGGTTACCTCCTTTAGTTTGGTTTCGGAGGGAAGCATATATACATCAGGGCAATGGATATCGGTCTTATGAAGAGGGATGTTTATCTCGGCACTGATAGCCTTAAAACCCATACAGCGATATAGAAGCAGATGTCGCACTCCATTATTGGGAGGTGATGGCAAGGTCAGCTTGTAACGTCCTTGATCGTCGGCAATAGCATATACTATGAGTCTCTCTTTACCTTCTTGCCTATCTGTCTCTACTAATTGGATGGAAGCCCCTATAAGGGGAGTCTTATCTTCGGAGTCGAATACGCGGCCGTCGATGCTCGTTTGGGCATAAGATCGGCAGATAACGAAGAGAAACAGAAAAAAGACCCTCCATCGCATAAGCAACATCCTGTCTTGGGTAAATACCTCGTATTGTTTGGTTTTTTGACTCGGATATGAATGGGCTTGTACCTGAAAGTACAAGCCCACACTGGAAGAAGTTATTTCTCTAAGAGTGAGTATTGCGGAACGATCACACCGAATCCCACATCATATTTGGAGGGAGAAGTGTACTTTTCTCTCGACATCTCCAATACCTTAAGTGCTGTGGTTTTTTGTGTGCGGAACTTGTCGAGGAAAATGGTCTCCTTAGAATTGCGGATGCTCACGGCCTCGAAGCTATGCTCTCCTGTACTGTCGGCAGCCTGAAGGATCAGACCCGGGAGGTCGCCTAACTTCCATGGTCCGGAGCTGATGGGAATATCCGTTGAATACCAAACAGTCCAATTCCTTCCTCCCAATGTACCGGTAGCCTTTCGGCAGGTGTAGCCACAGATGGTACGACGATCTTTGTAATCAGTCTTCCATCGCACAGCAGGTAGGGTGGTAGCGTATTCGAGAGAGGTGGGGCCGAATTCGTACACCACAGAGGTAATGGTCGATTTTTTCAGATCGCGGTATTCGCGGCTGTTGAAGCAGAGATTATCCCCTATGGAACGCTCCGAATAAGAATTAAGGATCTTTTGAAAATCTGCCGGTTTCATTCTGTTGCGTCCATTCAGGTTGGCTACAGAGTCGATACGATATTTGGCCAGCGAATAGCATTTGCTCAGATTGTTGTTGGCTTGCAGTATGAGCCGCATACTTTCACTTTGCTTCTTCGCATTCGTTCTCTTGTACAGATAAATACACTCCATGGAAGCTTTGCCGAGAGCTTCTTGTTCGTATGTCAGTTTCATTCCTTGGGGTGGCCCCATTACAAGTTGGGACTTTACCTGTGTCACGGATCCTATAAAAAGAAAACAGAGAAGAATCCAATGGGAGGAAATTTTGTGAGCTATAGTTTTTATCTCCATAGGTAGATTATGATGAGAGTTTTTTTAAAGAAAATTAAATCAGCACAATGCAAATATACATGTTCTACAATAATAAGAATTGTTCGACACCCAATAAAGAATATGGTGACGCATCAAATATCCTTTTTCTATAACATGCTTTCCCGCAAATGGCTGATTGTGAGTTGGTTTTGTTGATATATGCTGTTCTGCTGAACATGAAGGCGGATCAACATGCTATCGACTTCTCGTTTATTTTGCGTCAAGTACCACCGAACTTTTTGCACGTACTTGAATATAAGTAGTCTGCCATCAGGCCTACAAAAAAGAATCTGTGTATAGCAAGGTGCGACGAGATGATTCCCCATCTCTGTCTTATGCTTCTTTATGCTTCGGAGGCAGTATGAAAATATAATCCCTATGCCAATGTTAAGGAATAGAAAATCTTGATGTGAAGCTTCCTGTTGTCGGCAGATTACGAGCCAAAAACGGTCGGATTGCGGTGCGTGTTTTGGCGAAAACACGCGCGAGAAATTTTTCGTTTTGGTTCCAAAAATTTTTACTTCTCGCTCCACAACGAAAAAATTTTCGCACCACGTCTTTTCCAACCGTATTCCGGCTTTTTCCCGAACGACAAAAGAGAAAAGGTGTCTATGCGCCATCGGTAACTTCGGACACGTGGCGGATGCCTCATCGAGTAGGCCAAAAATACCTACCTTTGGGGCAGTTGTAAAAACTTAATATCAATATCTAACAAAGAGGATACAGCGATGAAATTCTTTATCGACACAGCTAATTTGGATCAGATTCGCGAGGCGAACGACATGGGTGTCTTGGACGGCGTTACTACCAATCCGTCTCTGATGGCGAAAGAGGGTATTAGTGGGAAAGACAATTGCATGAGGCACTACTTGGCCATCTGTGAGATTGTCGATGGAGATGTGAGTGCCGAAGTGATAGCTACAGACTACGAAGGTATGATTCGCGAGGGCGAGGAGTTGGCCGCTCTGCATCCGCAGATCGTGGTTAAGGTGCCTTGCACGGCCGAAGGTATCAAGGCTATCAAATACTTCAGCGATAAGGGCATTCGTACCAACTGTACGCTCATCTTTACCGTAGGCCAGGCCCTGCTCGCCGCCAAAGCCGGAGCTTCGTATGTGTCGCCGTTCGTCGGCCGATTGGATGACATCGCCAGCGATGGCATCAAGCTGGTGGAGAATATCGTAGCTATGTTCGGATTCTATCGCTACGAGACGGAGGTGCTTGCTGCCAGCATCCGCCATACGCAGCACATTATTCAGTGCCTCGAAGCCGGTGCCGATGTGGCTACTTGCCCGCTCAACGCCATCAAGGGTCTGCTCAAGCACCCTCTTACGGATAGTGGATTGAAGGCTTTCTTGGAAGATCATCGACGAGTAAACGAAGGCAAATGATCCCTCGCTTTTCCCGGAAATATTCTATCGCATTAGCCTGCATCAGCGGGCTAATGTCGTTTTCGGCCTATACCGGTTGCCAAGTTGCAGGGACAGCGCATTCATCAAGGAGTGAGGAGGTCGGGAGTCAGACTGCTCATTCGGAGCAGGAGATTTCGGTTGCAACCCCAAGAGAGGAGGTACGAGTAGTTGTCGGTGCAGAGAGGACAGAGCTGCTCCTGCCTCTTCTCAGAGACAAGCGTGTGGCACTGGTGGCTAATGCTACGAGTGTGGTGGGGACGGAGCGGGAACATCTTCTTGACCATCTGCTTCGGCAGGGAGTCAATGTCGTCAAGATCTTAGGGCCTGAACACGGCTTCCGTGGAGATGCCGATGCCGGGGCAACGGTCAAGGATGAACGGGATGTCAGGACGGGAATCCCTATCGTTTCGCTCTACGGCAAAAACAAGAAACCTACTCCTCGAATGTTGGCCGACGTCGATGTGCTGCTATTCGATATGCAGGATGTCGGGACTCGCTTCTTTACTTATATCAGTACGCTGCACTATGTGATGGAGGCTTGTGCCGAGGAGCAGAAAAAGCTGATCGTTACTGATCGGCCGAACCCGAACGACTACGTGGATGGTCCCATCTTACAAGATGATTGCCGTTCGTTTGTCGGAGTGGATCCGCTGCCTATCCTTCATGGACTGACGATAGGAGAGCTGGCCAATATGATCAACGGTGAGGGCTGGCTGGGCAAGAAGGAGATGAAGTGCGATCTGACTGTAGTTCCGATGTCGGGTTGGAAGCACGGACAGGAGTACGCCTTGCCGGTGAAGCCGAGCCCCAATCTCCCTACAGCGAATGCCATAGCCTGGTATCCTTCGCTCTGTCTGTTCGAGGCTACGATCATGAGTGTCGGGCGAGGGACCGATTTCCCGTTTGAGGTCTTGGGTTATCCCAAGAAAGTATTCGGCTCTTTCGTTTTCGTTCCACGACCTATTCGCGGTATGGATAGCAATCCACTCTATAAAGGAAGACACTGTTACGGTGTCGATCTCCGAGGCGAAAAAGCTCCACGGGGTCTGTCTCTTCAGTTGCTGATCCGTTATTACCGGACTGCTCGACGGGAGGGCATCAAGTTTGTGAACAGGAAACAGATGTTCAATCTTTTGGCAGGAACGAAAGAATTGGCACAGCAGATCGAAAAAGGCCGGACAGAAGAGCAGATCCGAGCCTCTTGGCAATCGGATCTCGACAAGTACCACAAATTGCGGAAGAAGTATCTGCTTTATCCCACACCGACCGAATAATGCTCCACGAGCTTGCTATGACAAAAAGAAAAGGGATGCCCCACCGGACATCCCTTTTCTTGTGTAGCAGATCTCGGATTACCCGATATGGATCTTTTCCGTACGAGCGGATTTTTCCGTTTTGATATTGATGGTGTAGATTCCTTCGGGCAGGATGGAAAGATCTACGGTCGAGCGGAGCTGATTCGGAGTAGTTTTGAGTACGACCCGTCCATTGATGTCATAGAGGACGATCGCTTTGATAGGAGCGTTGGCTTCTATGAGGATCTGCTTCGTTCCGTTTTGCGGACGAATGACGATACCCGTCTGTGCCACTATGTCCTCGACACTGTCATCGAGGATAACCTCAATGTAGTCTTCTGCTTTCTTCACATTGCTTCCGCCCTCGTTGGTGGCAGTCAGCTGGACATCGTACTTGCCTGTTTCATTGTAGGTGACCACCGGGTTTTGCTCCGTGCTGGTGGCAGGAGAGCCGCCTTCGAACACCCAAAGCCATGAAGTCGGATTGTTCGTAGACAAGTCTTTGAAAGTAACCGTCTCGCCTTTCTTTACTTTTCGAGGTGTTCCTTCGAAGTCGGCTACCGGAGCAGGGACCGGAGCTTTCTTGACAGTGATGTATTTTTCTTTCGTCTTCACCGTTTCACCGGAAGCACTGATCGCCTTGAGCGTGACATCGTATTGGCCGGCTTTGCTGTAAAGCACAGTCGGGTTTTCGTCTTCACTGGTAGCGGGAGTGCCGCCATCGAATATCCATACGTAGTTGGTAGCATTGGTGGATTGGTTTTGGAAAGATACCGTCTGGCCCTCTTCTATTTCCGTCGGGGTACCGACGAATTCAGCTACAGGCATAACGGCATTGACAGTGATGAATTTTTCTTTCGTAATCGTGTTGGAACCACTTGCATTCCACACTTTGAGCGTAACGTCGTACTGACCGGGATGACTATAGGATACGAGCGGATTCTGCTCTGTACTCATGGCAGGCTGTCCGCCTTCGAACGTCCACTCCCAATTCGTGGGGTTATTTGTCGTTTGATCTTGGAATTGGACGCTTTCGCCTACTGAGATGGTCATAGGAGAAGCTGTGAAATCGGGTACAGGCAGAGGAACCGAGTTGCCCAATGCAATGTCCATGATGACGGTTTCTTTGTCCTTGATCGTAATGGTACGAGTTGCCTCGGGATAACCCTCGGCTTTGTATTTTACCGTATAAGTGCCGGCTTTGATAGGACGTACATAGTAGCCTGTGGTAGCATCGGAGTAAACATCGGAGTTGCGCTTGTCATGGTTTTCTATCAAGATCTGGCATTTGAGAGGCTGTCCGTTCGCAGCGGAAGTCACTGTACCATGGATGCCGTATAAGGATTCTTCGATCAGAGCAAGCAGAGATTCTTTGTTCAGATTCCAATACTTTGGAAGTTGAGAGGCCGGCACCAACTTGGTGTTGCTGATTTCAAGGGTAATTTCTCGCAGACGATGGAAATAATTTGCATTGTCCTGACGACTTCCGCGAATTACATACCAGTCTGAACCGTTGATGATTCCCGAATTGGTTTCGGAGGTCATGTAGCTGGCGGAAATACTCTGACAAGCGGCTGCGTAGTTGCGACTGATCAGTTTGTACCACTCATCGTCTGCATGTCTTTCTTTTTTATTATCCCATGGATAGTTCACCACCTCTGTTCCTCCATGTATATTGGCACCGAGCACGAAAGAGGTGTTTCCTTCCAAATCCATGAATGCAGTTGCCTCCGGCTGCCAAGGTTTTCCATCGGGGTGATCGCCGGCTACATCATCCTTGAAGTTACGGTTCAAATCGACATTGTTGGCATTGTAGCGAGTAGCTCCTTGTACGGTGTGGTTTCCGGCTCTGTATGCTCCGTCCGGATTGGTCAAAGGGCAGATCCATACTTCCGTTTTATCCAGAATGTTCTTAATCCTCGGATCGGATTCGTAGTTCGACAGCAGATGGTCTATGAGTCGGAGCAGTACCACATATCCGGTCGTTTCGTCTCCGTGCATCGTAGAAGTATAGAGCACGCGAGGCTTTTTCCCTGTATTGGCAGAGGACGTCAGCTTGCAAATCATCAGTTTACGATCCTTTACGGACTTGCCAATGACGGAAGTAGTACAAAGTGATGGATACTTTGTTTGGAACTCTTCCATCATGCTGATATAGGCTTCATAGGTGGGGTAAGCATTCCATTCGTATTTTTCTCCTGAGCGGTAGTCGAACATCTCGACAGCGCGCTGCATGGATGGAGGAGTCAAGAATGTAGGCTTGAGCCCATAGCGCAGGAATGCCTCGAACTCCTCTTCGCTGGCATAGGCAATGGCTTCATTGGTTACGGGGTCAAACTCGTCGATGGACATGATCAGAGCCAGCTCTTGTAGAACGGCCCTATCAGGCACTTTGAATGAGAAGTAGGCTTCGCCCCGTTCGTCAAAGTTGAAATAATCTTTGGCCTGTTGTGCCTGCATGCTGCCGATGAAAGTCAGCAAAGCAACGAAAATGCCAAGAAGCAAAAAATTCTTTTTCTTCATAAATAGGATAATTATGTTTGTTATTGGATTCTTGCAGTATCCTTTTGCGAGAAAAAGGTGCTCGGTTTTTGCATAACGCTATGGCAGTGGGAGCATATTTTTCGGGCTAAATGTACTCGCAAAGATAAAAATATTCCTATGCCATTATCTTTTTGAACCTAAAAAGTCAATTGCATATTCCACTTAGTTGATAGTTTCAGGATGGGATGTTCCCAAAAGGAGATTGTTGCATGGGAGTTTCATTGAGTTCTTTTGCTGCAGAGCTGATTCTTAGTGTCTTCGGGAAAGGTCAAACCTTCGGTA
>ENA-OWND01000846-OWND01000846.1-metagenome-genome-assembly--contig:-NODE-846-length-19948-cov-18.724627_pt1 | contig 19948 bp, 5 predicted proteins | sample MGYA00245342_ERZ651119 | MGnify/ENA primary metagenome ERZ651119 (study PRJEB26857, sample SAMEA4031756) | metagenome | biome: human; feature: oral; material: saliva | place: Philippines | collected 2014... | reverse complement strand
GCGTGCCGTGCGATCCGGCTTGTCCGGTCGGCGAGGCGTCCGGGTCGTTATCCGCGTAGTCGTAGGCGAAGGGGAACTTCTCCGACACGTAGGTGCCGGTCTTGCCGTCGCCCAGCTGGGGGGTCAGGGACGCCACCTTGTCCGCCGAGAGCGCGGGGGTCCCCCCGAGGGGGCCCGCGAACGCTGGATGCGTCATGTCCACGCCCGTGTCGATGACGGCGATGACCTTCCCGTCGCCCTTCTGGGTGATCTGGTCGGCGTGCATCATCAGCTGGGCGCTGAGGTTGGCGGGGTCCTGGGTTGAGGTACGGGCGGAGTTCGTCGCTCCCTCGCCAGCGACCTGGTCGTCGGCATCCTCGACGGGGGTCTCGCGCTCAATGAAGGCGGCCTTGACGCCATTCGCGGCTCGGATCGCGCTGAGTGACCCAGCGGGTGCCTTGAGGGCGTAGCCGTCCAGAGCGTTGTCATACTCGCGTTCCACCGTGGCGGCGGATCCAGGGACGGCCCCAGCCACGGCCTCGTTGATGGAGGCGAGCGCGGAGCTGCGGTCAGCTCCGTCCTGGAGCTGGACGATGATACCGACGACGCGCGCCGGATCCTGGTCGTTCACCGTCGCGTCCGCCTCGGGCGTCGCGGTCTCGCCGTTCTTCGAGGTCAGCGCGGTGTCGATGTCACCCACGGGCAGGGACGAGGCCTGGGCGTCCTGGGTGGGTTGGGGCGCCGTGGGCGTCGGCGGAGATGCAAGGGACGCGGGCCCCGTGACCGCCAGCGCACAGGCGCCGACGAGCGCGAGGAGCGCCGTAGGTTTCTTCGTTGTCATGTGCGTAACTCCAATGTGTCGACAGGCGGCCGCCCTTGGGCGTGAGGACGACCGCGCCGTGTTGGCCGCCACACCCAACATACCTTACAAAAGGCTTGTGACAAACTTTGTTTCACATTGGGAAACGATTGAAGAATATTTTACTAACAAACCGGACCTGGGCCTCGGAACGCTTACAAAACAACGTTCCGAGGCCCGGGCCGATTCTTCGTCAGACGCCGACGCTCAGGTCACCTGATCCACGCGCCCGACTCGTCAAAGACGTAGGTGCGTCCGTTGATCGTGTGCGTGCCGGTGAGCATCGCGCCGGAGTAGGACAGGTAGTACCAGGAGTCGCCCACCTTCACCCAGCCGGTAGCCATCGCCCCGGAGGCCTTCAGGTAGTACCAGGAACCATCCACCTGCACCCAGCCGACGGCCATCGCACCGCTGTCAGACAGGTAGTACCAGGAGCCGCGATCGAGCAGCCAGCCGGTGCGCATGACCTTGGTGTCGGGATCCAGGTAGTACCAGGAGCCACCGTCGCTGACCCAGCCGCCCACCAGAGCACCCTCGGAATCCGCGTAGACCCACTCGCCGGAGGGACGCTGGAGGAAACCGGTGGACATGTAGCCGTTGGGACCGAACAGGTAGTCGGAGCCGTTGATCGTGAACCAGCCGCCCTTGAGGTAGTCCGTGCCGCTCGCACAGGCGTACCACCAGCCAGTGGAGTCGTGGGCCCAATGTCCGCCCGTGGGACTCACGCACGGAGCGATCGGACCCTCGTTGTCGGAAGGCAGGTCAATCGTGACGGCCTCGGAGTGGTTGAGGCCGTAGTCCCACGCCATGACATAGGGGTGAGCGATGATGTCGCCCGTGCCACCCTGCGCAGTCCACCCGTCCTCAAGCTCACCCAGGCCGAGGCTCAGGCTGTAGTGGTACCTACCATTACTGAACCACTGATTGGAACTGTTATCAATGACATCACGGTAGAACCACAGGCCACTGCCGGGATCGTGAACAGTAAAGCCCGCAATGGGGGACTCGTCGCTGATCTGCAGGTCGAGGGTAGGACCGACGACATCCCCGAGGTCCACGTTCACGCTTTCCAGAACCGGAGCCTTCGTGTCGACGCGGAAGTCGTAGGAGATGGATTGCTCGGCGGAAGAAGGGCCATCATTGCTGGCGGCAATCGTCAGCTTGTACGTGCCATCGGGCAGGTTCTTGAACTCGTCGGACGTCAGGTCCAGTCCCCTGGACGCATGGCCTTGCTCCACCGCAGTCATGACCCCATTCGAGTCCAGGGCGGACTTCCAGTTCTGGTGAGACGTGTACGAGGCGACGACCTCGCCAGCAGCGTTCGTGAAGGTTGTCGTCATCGTGTGAACGGAACGCAAGGTTCCCGTTCGAGGGAACACGGCATGGGGCGCATACACAGAATCGGCGCGGGAGATCACGTAATTCCCGGCGTTGGGGCGACCCTCACGCTTTGTCACATCGTCGAGGGGGTTGTAGCCGAGCAGGGAGCCATTGGCTGAATCGACAATGCCCGAGGCCAGAATGTGCCCATCGCCCTCAGAGGCGAGCTGGTCAAAGATCGCGGGCTTACCCCAGTCGCCGTAGAAGCCCAGGTAGGGCACGGTCAGATCAGGCTGACCCTGCGTGCGCGACGTGAAGCGCACGAAGCCCTCCAGGAAGGTACCCGACGGCGCATTGTCTGTCACGTACTGGGCGAACGCGGATCCGGGGGTGACGTCGATGCCGACGGTGGCCTCGCCCTTCGCGGGCACAGTGACGGTCGCGCCCTCGCCGGTGGCCGAGGCAGCGCCGGAGTAAGCAATCTCCACGCCCTTGCCACGCCAATCGGAGGAGCGCTCACTGAAGAAGCCGTCCGTCACGATGTCGGAAAGCGCCTGAGAGTTCATCTCATAGGTCGCCGCAGCGTCGGACAGGTTGTGCAGGACGACGTCGAAATGCCAGCCCTTCGTGCCATCCCCCAGGTCGGCCTTGGGGCGGGAGGCCTCGGGGGCACCCTTCACGGTCGGGTACACAGACGAGGTCGTAGCAGCCAGAACGTTCACCAGGCCGGATCCCTGCTTACGCGGAGAGTAGTAGGCGCCGGTGTCCTGGAGCGGATCGACGACGGGGGTGGCTGTGCCCATGATGAGGTTCTGGACGACGTCCACCTTCTCGCGATCACTCATCGAGGCGAAGAGCGGATCGTTCTGAACACGTTCAAGCACGACGGCGCTCACGCCGACGATCTGAGGCGTCGCCATGGACGTGCCGGACATGAACCCGTATGCGCCGTCAGGCACCGAGGAATAGATGTTGCCGCCGGGGGCAGTCACCTCGGGCTTGAGCCGCAGATCAGGGGTGACGCCCCACGAACTGAAGCCGGACATCGAGTGCTTGGCGCTGGGCGCGACCGTCATACCCTCAACGAGGGTCAGGTGATGGTCGGCGGCAGCCAACATGGCCTGACCATCGGCCTGCGACATGAAACCGGCGGGCACACTCAGCGTCGACAGGCTCATGACCATGAGCGCGTCGCCCGGGACGTTGTTGTAGACGAGGACGCCAGCGGGCTTGAGGTCTGCAAGGTTCGATACCTTAGCGTCGAAGGTCAGCTTACCGCGCGACACGAGCACAAACTTACCGGCCAGTCCGTCCGGGTACTTCTCCTTGAGAGCTTTCACGTCGTCTTCGGAGGCGATTCCACCGTCAACGTACTCGTAGTCGCCAGCGGGCAGCTCGGCGATGTCAGCGATCTTGTCGCCGTTCTCCGCGCGCGCACGCTGGTAGGCGATGTCTCGTCCGGCCGCCTTGAAGCCGTTGGCCTGAAGCACGTTATCGAGGGAGGCAACGGCAACCACGGGGGCGTAGGAAGCGGGTTCGTCCAGGGTCGAGGAGTCGGGGTCGGAGGCGTAGGCCAGGTTCTTACCCGAGTTGTTGCCGTAGCCTGCGGAGAATTCGTTACCGGCGGCCGCGTCGACTGCGACCCCCTTCTCCTGCAGCGTCTCGAAGATTCCCGCGTAGACGCTGTCGGCGGCGTTGTCCATGCCGGCCGTCTGGCCGAGCGAAAGATTCACGACATCGGGGCGCAGGACCGCCATGTCATCCAGGGCGGACAGCAGCGCGGAGTCCGGGATACCGCCGCGGTCACGCTCAACCTTCGCGACGATGATCTGCGCGTCGGGGGCCACGCCCATAATCTCACCTGCGTTACCCGCGGCGATACCAGCGACGTGCGTGCCGTGGGAACCCGCCGGGGACGCGTCGGCGTCATCGTCCGCGTAATCGTAGGCGAAGGGGAACTTCTCGGAGACGTAGGTGCCCGTCTTGCCCGCACCCAGCTGGGCGGCCAGGGAGGCCACCTTTCCCGCATCCAGGGCGGGAGTCCCGGACAGGGCACCGGCGAAGGCCGGGTGGGTCATGTCCACGCCCGTGTCGATGACGGCAATGACCTTGCCCGCGCCCTTCTGGGACACCTGGTCGGCGTGCATGATGAGCTGGGCACTCAGGTTGTCGGGATTCTGGCCCGCCAGGCGCGCGGCCATGAAACCGCCCTCGGCCTCGGGCGTCACATTATCGGCGTCGGGCGTCACGTTATCGTCGACCTGAATCTCACGCTCGAGGAACGCGGCCTTCACGCCGCTCACGCTGCGGATCGCGTCAAGCGACCCGGCGGGGGCCTTCAGCGCGAATCCGCTAAAGGCGTTGGTGTACTCGCGGCTCACCTCGGCGGAGGCACCCGGGTCAACCCCAGCCACGGCCTCGTTCATGGCGGCGAGGGCGGCAGCGCGGTCAGTGCCGCTCGCCAGCTCGACGATGATGCCAACGACGCGCGTGGAGTCCTCAGCAGCAGAGGCCTGGGTCGGCGCAGCGGCCGGGGTCTGTCCGTTCTTCGAGGTCAGCGCGGTGTCGACGTCGCCGACCGGAATGATCGGGTCGGTCGCGGACGGCGCGGGCTGCGGGGGGACGGGGGCGGGCGGTGCCGCAAGGGCAGCCGGAGCCGCGACCGCGAGTGCGCACGCCCCAGCGAGGGCAAGCAACACCACTGGTTTCTTCGGTGTCATAGTCGTAAAACTCCCATGTGTTGATGACAGACCGCACGGGCGCAGCACAAAGTCCGACCCATCGGTCATTACTTCGTAGGGTACACGACACAACACGCGAGTTTGACACCGTTTCACGAACGACATCGCTCCCGTCCATAAACGAGGCCTGGGCCCGGGAACGCTGTCGCACTAGCGTTCCCGGGCCCAGGCGGTATGTTTCACGAAGAAGACGTCAGATCACTTGATCCACTCGCCAGATTCGCTGAACTCGTAGGAGTTTCCATCGATCGTGCGGATACCGCTGTACATCGCACCGTCGGAACCCAGGTAGTACCAGCGGCCACCGATCTTGACCCAGCCGGTCTGCATGGCACCGTTGTTGCCCAGGTAGTACCAGGAGCCCCTACCGCGCACCCAGCCGGAGCGCATGTAGCCGTTGCCGTCAAAGTAGTAGTAGCGACCGTCGATGAGGTACCAGCCATTACGCAGGTACGCACCGTTGTTGCACTGCCACGCCCAGCGGTAGCCGTCGGTCACCCAGCGGCCACCCATGGAGGGGCTACACACGTTGCCGCCGATGCCGCCACCGTTGTCGCCGCCGCCGTTACCGGGCTGGTCTCCGGTGTTGCCACCGTCGTTGCCGCCGCCGTTACCGGGCTGGTCTCCGGTGTTGCCACCGTTGTCGCCGCCGCCATTACCCGGCTGGTCTCCGGTGTTGCCACCGTCGTTGCCGCCGCCGTTACCGGTAGCCGCCCCGATCGTGGTGGCCTTGGAGTGGTTGAGGCCGTAGTCCCACGCGAGCACGTAGGGCTTGCTGGAGTTGCCGCCGCTCACCCTGCTCATGTCGACGGTGGCCGTGTAGTGGTAACGACCGTTCGAGTAGGTCTGGTCGGCGTCGTTACGGATGACGTCGCGGTAGATGTACTGGCCGCTGTTCGGGTCGTTCACCGTGAAGCCCGCCAGCGGCGACTCGTCGCTGATCTCCACGTTGAGGGTGGAACCCCCGTTGCTCAGCGTGGCACGCTCGACGACGGGCGCCTTGGTGTCAACGCGGAAGTTGTAGGTCAAAGCCTGCTTCGTCGGCGAGGGGCCGTCGTTGGAGGCGGAGATCGTCAGCGTGTACTTGCCGTCGGGCAGCCTCGAGTACTTGTAGTCGTTGAGGTTGATCGAACGCGACTCGTGGTTTTCCTCAACCCAGGTCATCCGACGCTCGTCGGAGTTATACACCGACTTCCAGTTCTGCGTGGAGGTGAAGGAAGCGACGCTCTTGCCGACCTCGTTCGCGTAGGTCGTGGTCATCGTGTGGACGGACCGCAGCGTGCCCGTGCGAGGAGTGATAGCCGTGGGCGCGCCCGAGGCCGTGGAACGGGAAATCACGTAGCGGTCGGCGTTGGGACGACCCTCGCGCTCGCTGCCCTTGACGAGGGGGTTGTAGCCGAGGAGGCTGCCGTTCTGGCCGTTGTAGATGGCCGAGGAAGCAGCGTGGCCGTCACCCTCGGAGAGCATCTGATCGAAGATCGAAGGCGTGCCCCAGGATCCGTAGAAGCCCAGGTAGGGCACGGTCATGTCGGACTGGCCATTCGTGCGAGCCGTGAAGCGCACGAAGCCGTCCAGGAAGGTGCCCGAGGGGGCGTTCGCGCTCACCCACTGGGCGAACTGGCTGCCGGGGGTGACGTCGATACCAACGGTGGCCTCGCCCTTGGCGGGGACGGTCACGCTGTTGTTGGAGAAGGAGACGCTGACACCCTTGCCGTTCCAGTCGGTGGAGCTGCCGGTGAAGAGGCCGCCCGAGATGTTCTCAGACAGGGCCTGAGCGGAGAGATCGTAGGTCGCCGCCGTGCCGGACATGTTGTGCAGGGTGACGTCGAAGTGCCAGCCCTTGGTGCCATCACCGAGTTCCGCCTTGGGGCGGGAAGAGTCGGCAGCACCGTTCACGGTCGGGTACACGGACGAGTTTGTGGCACCCTCAAGGTTCGCCAGGCCTGCACCCTGCTTACGCGGGGAGTAGTAGGCACCGCCACCCTGTCCGGGATCCACAACCGGGACCGCAGTTCCCATGATCAGGTTCTGGACAACATCCACCTTCTGACGATCATTCAGCGACGAGAAGAGCGGGTCGTTCTGAACGCGCTCAAGCACGACGGCGCTGGCACCGGTCATCTGGGGCGTTGCCATGGACGTACCGGACATCATCTGGTAGCCGCCGCCGGGCACGGAGGAGTAGATGTTGCCGCCGGGGGCGGTCACCTCAGGCTTGAGGCGCATGTCAGGAGACACGCCCCACGAGCTGAAATCGGACATCTTGTAGTTGCCGTTTGCCCCGTTCCTCGCGTTCTCAATGGACGCGACCGTGACCACAGGAGCGAAGGAGCCAGGCTCACCCAGGGTCGAGGAATCCGGGTCAGAGGCGTAGGGCAGGTTCTTGCCCGACTTGTTGCCGTAAGCAGCCGAGTATTCGTTGCCGGCGGCCACGTCGACGATAGTACCGTTGTTCTGCAGCTTCTCGTACACGCCCGCGAACAGGGTGTCGGCCGCACTGTCCATGCCAGCCGTGCGACCGAGGGACAGGTTCACGACGTCAGGCTTAATGACCGCCATGTCGTCCAGGGCGGCGAGCAGCGCAGAGTCGGGGATGCCGCCACCGCGGCTGCGCGCAACCTTGCCGACGATGATCTGAGCATCGGGGGCAATACCCGTGATCTGACTACCGTTAGCTGCGGTGATGCCGGCAACGTGCGTGCCGTGAGAACCAGCCGGTGATGCGTCGTTGTCACCGTCCGCATAGTCGTAGGCGAAGGGGAACTTCTCGGACACGTAGGTGCCGCTCTTGCCCACCTGTCGTGCCAGAGATGCGCCCTTGGAACTGTCGATCGCGGGAGTTCCGTGCAGGCCTCCCGCGAACGCGGGGTGGCTCATGTCCACGCCCGTGTCGATGATGGCGACGACCTTGCCAGCGCCGGTCTGGGAGATCTTGTCGGCCTTCATCATGACCTGGGCGGACAGGACGTCGCCGTGCTGCGCGGCGCGCATGGCTGCCATGGGGTTGCTCTCGGCGTCGGCGGCACTGCCGGAGTCGGCCGAGGCGTCGGCACCGCCGGTGCCCTCCGCGTCGGCGGGAGTGTCATCGCCATCGTCGCTGACTTGGGTCTCATGATCGAGGAAGGCGCTCTGGACACCGCTCACGCCGCGAATCGCATCCATCGAGCCGATGGGGGCGCTCAGCGCGAAGCCCGTAAAGGCGTTGGTGTACTCGCGCGATACCTCGGCGGAGGCGTCCGGGTAGGCCGCAGCCACGGCCGAGTTGATAGATGCGAGGGCGGCGGCGGTGTCGGTGCCGTCCTCGAGCTGGACGATCATATCGACGACGGTCGAAGAGTCTTCTTCGGTCGTGGCCGGGGCCCCCTCGTCGAGAAGGGACTCGCCATCGGCGGAGGTCAGCGCGTTGTCGACGTCACCCACAGGGAGCTCGGGAGCGGGTTCGCTCGCCGCAGCCTCGTCGGCAGCCGACTGCGCGGACTGTGCAGCGTCAGCGTCAGAGCCGGCCTGGTGGAGGAGCGACCCCGGCATGGCCAGGGACGTGGGTAGCGCGATGGCAACCGCGCACGCGCCGGCGATAGCGAAAAGCTTCACCGGTTTCTTCGGTGTCATGTGTCTAACTCCAATGATGTGTCGGGCGACCCGGTCGGGCCTAGAACAAACTCTGACCTAATGGTCACTGAACATCAGCGTACAACACTTATCGCGGAATCCAGAAGCCCTTTGACAAAATTCCCAAGACTTTTTCAACAATGAAGCCGGGTTCGACTACCTCACGCAAGATACTATCAAACCCAGGATTTGCAGGATTTTCTCCCCTGAGACTACCTCACCAAGGCACCCGAAGGGTCGAAGGTGCAGGTCCGTCCATAATCATTTGCACATCGGTCAGCATCGTCCTGTCAGACTCTCACGCCCGTGTTATATGGAGGTTTGTTGAGCTCGCTTTCTTTCGTCTTATTGCGTGTTGGCGTCTGCTTGTTGTAGTGCGATTCCACCATGAGCGAGGGGGCGGCTTGCATTGTCAAGCCAGTCAACTGTTTCACAGGCGACACGGCACCCGTCCATCAACGAGGCCTGGGCCCGGAAACGCCGTCATGTCAGCGTTTCCGGGCCCAGGCCGTGAGTCGTCAACGGTTGTCAGATCACTTGACCAGTGCACCCGAGTTATCGAAGGTGTAGGTCTTTCCGTCGATGTTGCGCGTGCCCGTGCACATCGAGCCACCGTTGCTGGGATCCAGGTAGTACCAGGTGTCTCCCTGGTTCAGCCAACCGGTCTGCGCGTTCCCGTCAGGTCCGACGAAATAATCCTTGCCGCCGATGTTAGACCACTGGTTGCGAGGGAGGCTCTTCCCGCTCACGCACTTCTGCCACCAGCCGACCGGATCGCTCAGCCAGTATCCGTTCAGGAAGTCGCAGTAACCGGAGTTGCCACCGTTGCCCGGGTTACCACCGGGCTGGCCGCCGCCATTATCCCAGCCGCCGCCGGGCTGGCCGCCGCCGTTATCCCAGCCGTCACCGGGCTGGCCGCCACCGTTACCGGGCTGGCCGCCACCGTTGCCCCAGTCATCACCGGGCTGGCCGCCACCGTTACCCCAGTCATCACCGGGCTGACCGCCACCGTTACCGGGCTGATCGTCGCCCCAGTCATCACCGGGCTGACCGCCACCGTTACCGGGCTGACCGCCACCGTTACCGGGCTGATCGTCGCCGACACCGGGCTGGCCGCCACCGTTACCGGGCTTGCCGCCGTTCATCGTGACGGGCTCGGAGTGGTTGAGTCCGTAGTCCCACGCGACAACGTAGGGATTGTTGCTGGCGCCACCCTGAACCTGGTTCAGGTCGATGCTGGTCTTGTAGTGGTACCGACCGTTCTCGTAGGTCTGGCTGTTCTCGTCACGAGCAACCTCGAGGTGGATGTAGCGACCGCTATTCGGATCGTTCAGCGTGAAGCCGGCCAGGGGCGACTCATCGCTGAGCTCCACCGAAAGGGTGGAACCATTCACCTTGGCGCTGTCCACAACGGGGGCCTTGGTGTCGATACGGAAGTTGTACGTAATGGACTGTTCAGTAGACGAGGGGCCGTCGTTGTTGGCGGCAATCGTCAGCTTGTAGTTGCCGTCGGGAAGGCTTGCGTACTTGCCTTCCTTCAGGTCGATGGACCGAGGCTCCTGCCCCTCTTCAACCCAGCTCATCCGTTCTTCTTCAGGATCGATGGTCGACTTGAAGTTCTGGAAGGAGGTGAAGGAGGCAACGCTCTTGCCCGCCTCATTCGTGTACGTGGTGGTCATCTTGTGAACGCTGCGCAGCGTGCCCGTGCGAGGGCTGATCGCTGTGGGTGCACCCGAGACCGTGGAACGGGAGACCACGTAGCGCTCAGCGTTAGGACGACCCTGGCGTTCCCGCCCCTTGAGGAGGGGGTTGTAGCCGAGGAGGCCGCCCCGGTCACCGTTGTAGATGCCCGAGGAAGCAGCGTGGGCGTCACCCTCGGAAACGAGCGCATCGAAGATCGCCGGCTTGGCCCAGGATCCGTAGAAGCCCAGGAAAGGAACGCCCAGGTCGGGCTGACCGTTCGTACGCGAGGTGAAGCGCACGAAACCGTCCAGGAAGGTGCCCGCAGGAGCGTTGGCGGAGACGTACTGAGCAAACTCGTTGCCGGGCTTGATATCAATGCCGACCGTGGTTTCACCCTTGGCAGGAACCGTCACGCTCGAGCCAGAGAAGGAAACGCTGACGCCCTTGCCGTTCCAGTCAGTGGAGTGACCGGTGAAGAAACCGCCCTCAATGTTCTCGGACAGAGCCTGGGAAGAGAGCTCGTACGTAGCAGGCGTGTCGGACACGTTGTGCAAGGTGACGTCGAAGTGCCAGCCGTTGGTGCCATCACCGAGTTCCGCCTTGGGGCGGGAAGAGTCGGCAGCACCGTTCACGGTCGGGTACACGGACGAGTTTGTGGCACCCTCAAGGTTCGCCAGGCCTGCACCCTGCTTACGCGGGGAGTAGTAGGCACCGCCACCCTGTCCGGGATCCACAACCGGGACCGCAGTTCCCATGATCAGGTTCTGGACAACATCCACCTTCTGACGATCATTCAGCGACGAGAAGAGCGGGTCGTTCTGAACGCGCTCAAGCACGACGGCGCTGGCACCGGTCATCTGGGGCGTTGCCATGGACGTACCGGACATCATCTGGTAGCCGCCGCCGGGCACGGAGGAGTAGATGTTGCCGCCGGGGGCGGTCACCTCAGGCTTGAGGCGCATGTCAGGAGACACGCCCCACGAGCTGAAATCGGACATCTTGTAGTTGCCGTTTGCCCCGTTCCTCGCGTTCTCAATGGACGCGACCGTGACCACAGGAGCGAAGGAGCCAGGCTCACCCAGGGTCGAGGAATCCGGGTCAGAGGCGTAGGGCAGGTTCTTGCCCGACTTGTTGCCGTAAGCAGCCGAGTATTCGTTGCCGGCGGCCACGTCGACGATAGTACCGTTGTTCTGCAGCTTCTCGTACACGCCCGCGAACAGGGTGTCGGCCGCACTGTCCATGCCAGCCGTGCGACCGAGGGACAGGTTCACGACGTCAGGCTTAATGACCGCCATGTCGTCCAGGGCGGCGAGCAGCGCAGAGTCGGGGATGCCGCCACCGCGGCTGCGCGCAACCTTGCCGACGATGATCTGAGCATCGGGGGCAATACCCGTGATCTGACTACCGTTAGCTGCGGTGATGCCGGCAACGTGCGTGCCGTGAGAACCAGCCGGTGATGCGTCGTTGTCACCGTCCGCATAGTCGTAGGCGAAGGGGAACTTCTCGGACACGTAGGTGCCGCTCTTGCCCACCTGCTGTGCCAGAGATGCGCCCTTGGAACTGTCGATCGCGGGAGTTCCGTGCAGGGCTCCCGAGAATGCGGGGTGGTTCATTTCCACACCCGTGTCGATGATGGCGACGACCTTGCCTTCGCCCTTCTGAGTAACCTTGTCAGCGTGCATCATGATCTGCGCGCTCAGGTTATCGGGGTGCTGCGAACGTGAGGCAGTCGTTGCGGAACCGCTGCCCGCGTCGTCAGAGTCGCCGTTTGCATCGTCGCTGACTTGGGTCTCGCGATCAAGGAAGGCGCTCTGGACACCGCTCACGCCGCGGATCGCATCCATCGAGCCGATGGGGGCGCTCAGCGCGAAGCCCGTAAATGTGTTGCTGTACTCGCGTTTCACCTCGGCGGAGGCGTCCGGGTAGGCCGCAGCCACGGCCGAGTTGATAGAGGCGAGGGCGGCGGCGGTGTCGGTGCCGTCCTTCAGCTGGACGATCATATCCACGACGCGCGAGGATCCGTCATCGGTGGAGGCCTGAGTTTCCCCATCAACCACCTGCTCGCCCTCCTCTGAGGTCAACGCATTTTCAGCGTTACCCACGGGCAGTTCAGGCTCGGGCTCAGGCTGCGCGACCACTCCGGCTGCGGATTGCGCAGCCTCGGGGTCAGAATCGGCCTCGGGCCCAAAAGACCCGGGCAGCGCAAGAGACGTCGGCAGCGCGACTGCAACCGCGCATGCGCCGGCGATTGCGATGAGTTTCGCCGGTTTCTTCAGTGTCATATGTCTAACTCCAATGTTGGCGTCTGGGGACCTTACAGACCTACCTAAAGTCTGACCTGTTGGTCACCCAGAACTAGAGTACAACACTTATCGCAGAATCTGGAAGTCTTTTTTCAAATTCCCGACACTTTTTCAACGACGAAGCCTGGGTTCGGTGACGTTCTCACGAAGCACCATCGAACCCAGGCTTTGCGCGGTTTTCTCCCCTCAGATCACCCGACTAACGCGCCCGAAGGGTCGAAAGTATAGGTGCGTTCATTGATCTTTTGCACACCGGTCAGCATCACCCCATCGGACCTCAGATAGTACCAGGTGCCCCCCTGGTTGAACCATCCGGTGCGCATCGCTCCAGTTGAGTCCAGGTAGTACCAGGAGCTGCCGTACGTGATCCATCCAGTGTGCATGTTGCCGGACGCTCCCAGATAGTACCAGGAACCGCGCTCGAACAACCATCCGGTGCGCATGACCTTCGTGGCTGGGTCGAGGTAATACCAATAGGGTCCTCCATACACTCCATCGCGGACCCAGCCGCCCACCAGAGCGCCCTCGGGGTCCGCGTAGACCCACTCTCCGCTCACACGCTTGAGGAACCCGGTCATCATGTAGCCGGACGGACCGAATTGGTAGTCCGAGCCATTGATGGTGAACCAACCCGCCTTCAGGTAAGTCACACCGTCCGCGCAGCGGTACCACCAGCCGACGGAATCCTTCACCCAGGAACCACCCGCAGGGTCGGCGCAGGGAAGCCGGACGTCCGGATTGTTATTGGTAGGCAGGTCCAGGGTCACGGGATCGGAGGGGTTCAGGCCGTAGTCCCATGCAAGCACGTAGGGGTGCGCGACAACTCCCCCGGTTCCGCCCTGATTCTCCCACGCCTGCATGATCGTCATGATGGGCAGCTCCACGTGGTAGCTGTAGACCCCATCCTCGCCGACGCTGCCCTCGCTGGGGGTGAAAATGTGGCGGTAGAACCACAGGCCGTCGGCAGGATCGTGCAGGTCGACGCCAGCCAGGGGCGAGGCATCGGTGACGTCGAAGGAAATGACCATGTCTGGCCCCTCGCCCCCGTACGTCAGGTTGGAGATGACGGGCGCGGTCGCGTCGAGGCGGAACTTGTAGGAGATCGACTGCTCTGCGCTTGACGGCCCGTCGTTGCTCGCCTCAATCGTCAGCGTGTACTCACCGTCGGGCAGGTCCTTGTAGGCCTCAGAGCGTGCGTCCAGCGCAGTGGGCTCGTGGTAGGACTCGACCCACGTGTTCTCTTCGGTGCTCGTCAGATACACGGACTTCCAGTTCCAATGGTTCGTGACGGAGGCGATTTTCTCCCCGGCCTCGTTCGTGTAGGTGCTGGTGAGCGTGTGGACGCTGCGCAGCGTGCCCGTGCGGGGTTCGAGGATCGTGGGCGCACCCGGAGCCCCGGAGCGCGAGATGACGTAGCGGTCGGCGTTGGGCCGACCCTCGCGTGCACCCACCTTGATCAGGGGGTTGTAGCCGAGCTGATTGCCGGTCACGCCGTTCACGATCTGTGAGGCGAATGTGTGTGCCCCGCCGTCGGAGGCGAGTGCGTCGAAGATGGCCGGCTTGCCCCAGTCGCCGTAGAAGCCGAGGTAGGGCACGGTCAGGCTGGGCTGGGTCTCGGTGCGCGAGGTAAAACGGATGAAGCCATCGAGGAAGGTCCCCGAGGGAGCGTTGTCAGCGACATACTGGGCAAACTCGGACCCGGGCGCGATGTCAACGCCAACGGTGGCCTCACCCTTCGCGGGGACAGTGACAGTCGCCCCCTCCCCCGCTCCCGACGCCGCGCCGCTGTACGACACAGCCACGCCACGGCCTCGCCAATCCGAGGAATGCTCCGTGAAATAGCCGCCGTCGACGATCTCGGAGAGCACCTGGGAGGAGACCTCGTAGGTCACTTCCGCGTCAGACAGGTTGTGCAGGACGACATCGAAGTGCCAGCCCGTCGTGCCATCCCCCAGGTCGGCCTTGGGCCGGGACGGCTCGGAGGCACCCTTCACGGTCGGGTACGCAGACGAGGTCGTGGCCGCCAAAGCGTCAACCAGGCCAGCACCCTGCTTACGCGGAGAATACAGCGCCCCACTGCCCTGGGACGCGTCAGTCAGGGGACGGGCGGTACCCATAATGAGATCCTGAACAACATCCACCTTCTCACGATCACTCATCGACGCAAACAGAGGATCGGACTGGACACGCTGCAAGACAATCGCACTAATACCCGCCATCTGCGGAGTCGCCATCGAAGTGCCCGACGTCTGCTCGTACGCACCGTTCGGTATCGCGGAGAAAACGTTGCCACCGGGCGCAGCGATTTCAGGCTTGAGGCGCAGATCCGGGGAAACGCCCCACGAGGAGAACTCCGAGGCCTCGTAGACGGAGGACTGCGGCAAGACCTGGCCCTCAGCCATCGTCAGGTGATGATCAGCGGCCTCCAGCATGGCCTGGCCATCCGCCTGCGAGATAAACGCGGCGGGCACGTCCTGGGTCGTCAGGTTCATGATGATGAGGGAGCCGACCGAGACGTTGTTGTAGACGAGGATGCCCGCGGGGTGCAGGTCGTACAGGTTCTCGACCTTCTTCTGGTAGGTCATGTTGCCGCGCGAGACAAGCGCAATCTTGCCGGCGAGGCCATCCGGATACTTGTCCTTGAGGGCGGCGGCGTCCTCCTCGGAGGCGAATCCCGCATCCACATACTCGTAGGTGCCGGCGGGCAGGTCGGAGAAGTAGGCGACCTTCTCGCCATTCATGCCGCGCGAACGCTGGTAGCCAATATCCTTCCCGGCTGCCGTGAAGGCATTGCGGATGAGCGCGTTCTCGACGGAGGCGACGGCGACCACCGAGGAGTAGGTCGCAGGCTCATCAATGACCGAGGAGTCTGGATCCGAGGCGTAGGGCAGGCCCTTACCAGACATGTTGCCGTACCCGGTCGAAAAAGCGTTGCCCGCAGCCGCGTTGACGGTGATCCCCGCCTCCTGCAGCTTCTTGTAGACGGTCGCGTACACCGAGTCGGCCTCGTTATCCATGCCGGCCGTCCAGCCCAGCGACAGGTTAATGACGTCCGGATGCAGGACCAGCATGTCGTCGAGGGCGGCCAGCAGAGCGGAATCCAGCAGCGCATCATCCTCGGAGCGCGTCACCTTTCCGACGATGATCTGAGCGTCCGGGGCGGTGCCGACAATCTTGTCGGCGTTACCCGCCGCGATACCCGCGACGTGCGTCCCATGGAAGCCCGACCCTCCCTCACGCGGCGAGGCATCGTTGTCACCGTCCGCGTAGTCGTAGGCGAAGGGGAACTTCTCGTTCACATAGACGCCGGTCTTCCCCTCCCCCAACTGGGCCTTGAGTTCATCCACCCTGTCCTCCGACAGGGCGGGCGTGGCCGTGAGCGCGGGCGTGAACGCCTGGTGCGTCATGTCGACACCCGTGTCGATGATGGCGACGACCTTCCCCTCGCCCTTCTGAGTCACCTGGTCGGTGCGCATCATGAGCTGGGCACTCAGGTTCGCAGGGTCCTGCCCCTCGATCTGCGAAGCCCTGGTGCCGCCCTCCGCGTCGACGGCGGCCGCATCACTGACGTGCCCCTCGCGCTCCAGGAAGGCCGCCTTGACCCCCGCCACACTGCGGATCTCCTCCAGGCTGCCGACGGGGGCGCTCAGCGCGAAGCCATCCAGGACGTTGGCGTACTCCCGCTCCACCCGGACCTGCACTCCTGGAAACGACGCGGCCACGGCCTCGTTCACGGATGCAAGAGCAGCGCTACGATCAATTCCTTCCTCGAGTTGCACGATGACGCCGACAAGTCGCGCCGGGTCCCGGTCGACGACTTCGGCAACCTCGGGTGCCTGCCCATCCTTCGAGGTCAGCGCCGTATCAAGGTCGCCGACCGGCAGGGACGAGGCCGGGGCATCCTCCGCAGGCACCGGACCCACGCGCAGCGGTGAAGCCACGGACGCCGGACCCGTGAACGCAAGCGCGCACGCACCGACAAATGCCAGGAGGACAGCTGGTTTCTTCATTGACATAAGCCTTCTCCAATTAGTGTCACAGACGACCACTGCCAGCGTGGGCGCTCCCACGTCGCAGCCGCCTAGCACAACGCTACCGGAAAAGACACGACTGACAATCTTCAGATTGCTAACGAAACAATTAAGACGATCTGAAATGTCAAAAGGGCCGGGCCCAGGGAAGCTTGAGTGTTACGTCCCCGGGCCCGGCCCGTGTTGTCAAGGCGATCAGGTCACTTGACCCACACGCCGTTGGCGTCCAGGTAGTACCAGGTGCCACCGAGGTTGATCCAACCGGTCGCCATGGCACCCGAGGCGTTCAGGTAGTACCAGGTACCACCCAGGTTCAGCCAGCCAGTCGCCATCGCGCCGTTGGCATCCAAGTAGTACCAGGTGCCACCCAGGTTCAGCCAACCAGTCGCCATCGCGCCGTTGGCATCCAAGTAGTACCAGGTGCCGCCCAGGTTCAGCCAACCAGTCGCCATCGCGCCCGAGGCGTTCAGGTAGTACCAGGTGCCACCCAGGTTCTGCCAACCAGTCGCCATCGCGCCGGTCTCACGCAGGTAGTAGTAGGTGCCACCCAGGTTGAGCCACCCGGTCACCATGTAGCCGTTCGCGTCGTGGTAGTACCAGGTTCCGGAGTCCTCGACCCAACCGGTCCGGACGTAGCCGCGAGCATCGAAGCGGAAGACGCGCCCGTCAATCGTGGCCACGGTGTCCTTCGGGTAGGAACCGTCAGCGTTGCGGTACCACCAGCCGATTGTGTCCTTTTCCCACGTGCCCGTGGGTGCGGGCTGAGGCTGCGGGTCCGGCTGAGGCTGCGGGTCCGGCTGAGGCTGCGGATCGGGCTGAGGCTGCGGGTCCGGCTGAGGCTGCGGATCAACCCACGGCGCGGGAGCGGTCGCATCCTGCTTGACGGACTTCACGACGACAATCGTCGTCGCCGTCGCCTCGGTTCCGTCGGCCAGGGTGGCGGTCAGGTTGACCTGATCCCAGTCAAGAGAGTTACCGCCGGTAATCGTGGCGCTCTTGCCGTCATCGGCCGCCTTCAGGATGGCCACACCGCCGTACTCCAAGCCCCAGGACAGGGTGGCGTCCTTGAACTTCGCGGGCAGCAGCGGCTTGAGGGTGACGGTCTCACCCTCCTCCAGGTCCACGCGGAGGTGATTGACGGCGATCTCGTCCTCGCCCAGCTCGGTGACGCAGACGTTGACAGTAGCCATCACCGGATCGAAGACCATCGGATCCGCGTAGTCGGCGACAGCCCGGACGTCCGAGCAGCCTTCCTTCTGCGCAGTCACGAGGCCCGACTTTTCATCGACATTCAGAACGTCGATGTCGTCGCCGGACCAATTGATCTTGGTCTTATTTGCGTTCTCAGGCTGGTGCGTGACACCGATGTTCGTCTGCTGGCCGACTCGCAGGTCAAGCTTGCCGGACTCGATGCCGAAGTCAAGCGAGGTCATAGCCACGGGTTCGAGGGCCACATCGGCTCGCTTGGAGGGCAGGCCATCACTGCCCCACGCAACGAGCTTAACCGTAGCGGGCAGAGCATCCGTGTGGCCTGCCTTGGTCCAAGCGGCCTGGATGTCGGAGAACTTGATGTCGAATGTGTAGCGGTGGACACCGTCAGCCGAGACATTGCCAGGGAAGTCGACGACGCGGCGATAGAAGATCGCATCGGTCGAGGGGTCGCGCAGGTCGATGCTGGACAGACCGGGGATATCCTCGACGACGAAGGAGACCGAACCGCCGAGACCTTCACTGGTGGTTTCGACGTCGGAAATGGTGGGGCCGTACATGTCGGGGTTGGGCGCCGCGAACGCGGGGGCACCGAAGGCTGCACCGGACGCCACCATCGCGCCGGTCGCCAGGGTCGCCAAGAACGCCCTGTGAACTAACTGGGACATACTCACTCCAATGTTGAATCAACGGACCATACCGGATGGTTAGGCTTGGGATCCATATAACGAACACTACTGCGTAAATGGATACCTAGCAACGCGTTACTGACTTACCATCATGTAGCCACAAGTTAATTTGCGGTATTACTAGTAATATTTTCGTGCGCTTTTTAGCAAGTTTTCATTGGGAACCTGACCAATGAACACATGTTCTACACCCGCCGCACGTTTTCTCACACACACTTTCCTTCAATCCCTTAACATCTCAATGAAAGTATCACCTATTTGCTCGGTAAGTCTGCGGGCGATCTGAAACTAACGAGCATGAAATGACCTGTCACCTGCGCATTTACGATCATTTTGTGATTCCACACCTGTCAAACACTGCGACTGCTTGACGCCCGGGACAAAATTGGTGCCAGGGGACAGAATCGGTGCCCGGGGGCGGCGGCAGGGCCTGGCCGGGCTTCGAGATCGATCACTCCGAGCCGAAGGCTCGCGTGTGGCGATCTCGCGGGCGGGCAGGCCCCGCGCGGGCCTCAGGCGTAGGAGAAGCAGGCCTGCGGCCAGCTGGGCCCCGGGCGCAGGAGAAGCGGGCTTGCGGCCAGCCGGGCCCCGGGCGCAGGCAGTTCAGCCGGGCCCCGGGCCCACGCAGGGAGCTGCTACACCCCGTAGCGCCGCGAGAAGTCGTGCTCGAACTGTTCGAGGGAGACGCCTCGCGTCTCGGGCACGATGAACAGGTAGAAGCACAGGGCCACGACGTTGATGACGCCGAACGTCAGGTAGGTCCACGTGGCGCCCAGGTGGCCGATCATGATGGGGAAGAGCCACGTGACGATGGCGTTCATGATCCAGCCGCAGCCCACGGCGAAGCCCTGGGCGACGCCGCGGATGCGCGCGGGGAAGATCTCGGAAACCAGCACCCAGTTGACGGTGCCGGACTGCTTGGCGAACACGAACAGGGACACGAGGACGAGGACCAGCCACGGCAAATAAGAAGGAATGTCGGGCGAAATGCTCCCGTCGGCCAGCGTGTAGGGGCCGATGCCGAGCCCGAAGATAAGCGCGAGAGCGAACAGAGACACGGTGACACCCGTCTCCTGGTAGATGCCGACGTGACGCCGAGCAAACCTCGACACGAGATACAGGCCGAAGGCGGCGCCCACGCACGCGACGGCCCCCGTGATGACGTTGAGGGTGATCGAATCGGCGGAGCTGAAGCCGGCGGCCGCCAGGATCTTCGGCAGGTAGTACATGGCAGTGTTGATGCCCGTCAGCTGGTCGAAACACGCCAGGCCGATGCCGATGAACAGGAGCCTCCGGGTCCACGCGACCGACGCGGTGCGCCGCAGCGTCCAATGACCCTGGCTGGCCTCGGCGGCGTGCAGCGCCACGATCTCGCTGATCTCGGCGGCCACGTCGTCGAGGCGGGGGTCACGGATGCGCTTGAGGGCGCCCACGGCCTCGTAATAACGAGCCTTCGACGCGTACCAGCGGCCCGACTCGGGCATGAGGCGCATCCCGACCCACAGGAGCACCGCGGGGATCGTGG
>ENA-OWND01000840-OWND01000840.1-metagenome-genome-assembly--contig:-NODE-840-length-20003-cov-7.950571_pt1 | contig 20003 bp, 11 predicted proteins | sample MGYA00245342_ERZ651119 | MGnify/ENA primary metagenome ERZ651119 (study PRJEB26857, sample SAMEA4031756) | metagenome | biome: human; feature: oral; material: saliva | place: Philippines | collected 2014... | reverse complement strand
AAAATAAGTGAGATTACCAAATTTTATACGCTTTTTCTTATCCCGAACTCGCGTAAGACATGATTATAGTGATTTCTACTGTTTACAACACGTTGCAAACAAAAGACTGAACCCAATTTCTAAAACCGTCGTTTCTTGGTTCAAGAACCGCCGTTTCTTGGCGCTCATTCCTGCGGTTTTAGCGTCAAGAAACGGCGGTTTTTGAATCGAGGGAAATCATTCCTCTAACAGACTGGCTACCAACGCATTACAAATATCGATTTTTCATATCTCAAAAGAATGAAACCACGATGAAAGAAAATCAAGATAAGAGAATAAATCCGACATCGACTAATCAGTCAATCCTTTATTGTAAAGTTTATTCGCAGTTATTGGTGTCCGATAAACAAATGAATGAAAGTCCTGCAAGCCTTGATTTATCGGCACTATAGTCACGTATAGCCAATAGGGGCTTACTTTTTGCCAAAAATAGTAAGCGTTACTGAAAATATTCCTTTTAGTTTTGTGTCTTCCACGAGCCGAGAAAGGGGCGTTATTTGCCGGACAGCGTAGGGGCGTGATTTATCACGTTCCGCCTCAGCGCTGAGTCCATTGCGCGAGCTATTTGCTTCTCGTAGATTGCGGAACGTGATAAATTACGCCCCTTCGCCTGCCGGATTGCCTGTTTCCCAGAGGATTGCTTAAGCGTGATAAATCACGCCCAAAAGGTTTCATCTTACTCAATTCTTCGCTATAATTTATTTACCGGACACCAATAATTCGCCGTTCCTTTTTTTACATGAGTTCCGTCCCCCGTCGTCCTTTTCCAAGTCGTTCAAAAGAGGCAAATTGCAAAAATCAAGAAATCATTATTGGCGTATTATTCGACACACTACGCATCATAAATGCCTACTGCTCAATAATTCCACTATCAAAGAACTTCAATACCGGTGTCATGAATCGCGAGATATTCCTATGTATCGGCATTCCGTGATAGTCGTGCTTTATGGCGCCTACCATAATCATCAACCGCTTTCGTGCTCTGGTCATTGCCACATAAAGCTTTCTTGCGTCTTCTGCCTTAAGCTGGGCATTGTCCTTGGAGAAATAACCCGGATATCTATCGTCTGCAACATCAAAAACTATGACATTATCAAACTCAAGTCCCTTTGCCTTATGTACTGTCGTAACAAAGATATTCTCGTCAACGATGTCGCTCGAGCAGAGGTCGCTTTCCTTCAGAGTTGTAATTTCCAGAATGTGGTCAGCAATCTGTTCGTGAAGTGTTTTTTCCTGTTTTTCGTCAACTAATTCCTTTGCCACATATCTGAGCATATACTCATAGCCTTTCACCTCCTTCACATAGTTATCCTCACGGGCACGCTCATAGACCCGCCTCAACATATTTATTATCAGAGGCTCGCCGGTTTCCGTCTGCGTCAGGTATTGGGCATCACGTGTCATGTCGTACAGAGGTTGATAGTTACGTCTTAGCACTGCAGCTTTTTCCCTTACCGACTTCTGACCGAGAAACTCCTTCTGCAGGGGAATAATATTTCTGGCACGCTCAAGACAATGCTTCACCACATTACACGTCGCCGCCACGTCGGCATCAGCCAAATGACTGTTCTCACCCTCAAGATGAAGCACCTCAAGCAGGTATTTCAACTTATACTGATACAGCGCAGGTTCAATCAACTTTGCCAGTTTTAAAGAATCGAAATAAACTTTACATTTTCGTCTTAGGTCAACCTCAGGCAAATAGCGTCTCAGATTCCAGTCAAGAATATTGTAATCGTAGTCGGCATTATGTCCCAACAACACTCCGTCACCCACATAATCCATGAACATCCGCAGGGCTTCCTTCGCCGGATACAATGTGTTGTGCTTCATCTCTTCTATGACGGGGTTCTTTATGTCACCGAGCATCTGCGGAATCTCTCTTTCAGTGTGTATGAACACCTTAAAATCCGAGTTGGGCACTACCTCGCCGCCACGCATTTTGACAGCGGCAATCTGCACTATGTCATCCTCAGTCACACTAAGACCTGTAGTCTCCGTGTCGAAGACGACTATCTCCTTCGACGCATCACTGCAAGCATGCTCAAACCTCATGACATAACTATCCATTATCACTTCGCCCTCGCCGTGGACAAACAGATCGGTAGGCAGAAGGGCGCAATTCATCATTTCGCGTATGAATTTTCGTGCAGAAGCATTCTGTTCGTACACACGGAAGCCTTTCAGAATGCGTGCCCACGCAATGAAGTTATGTTCATTGGCGAAAACACTCAGATGAGCCAGTATGAGTTTCATGTCGGGCAGGGCAAACATATCCGTTCCGGAAACCTTGAAATGCTTCACTCCAAGGTCGGTCATACGGCTGCTTATGATGTCGGCATCATTGTTGGAACTGACTATCACAGCCACCGTCTCATCACTGCCGTTATCATTAGATGCCGAAAGTTCTCTGCCTTCGTTGGCTTTCCACCCTGCAAGGCGCATCGCCTGCTGAGCCGCATCCATATATTCCTGATCGAGGGTGTTGCTCGACATAATGCACAACTCGTTTCCGCTACGCACAGGAACATAGTCGGACGTGGGCAACATGTCCTTCCGGATGTGCAGCACATGGTAGGCGTAATGATTGAACACCTGCAACAGATATTTCGGCGAGCGATGATTTTTCACCAATCGGTGTATGTTGCCCCGACAGCGTTCCTTCAGCAGTTCCAGCGTACTCATTTTCGCTCCCATGAAAGAAAATATAGCCTGCTGTTCATCGCCCAAGTATATCACGTGAGAATCAACAAGGGCATCAGTAGAAAGCAGGTCGACAATCTTCAGTTGCATAGGGTTTAAGTCCTGCACCTCGTCAACCTGTACCCAAGGATAACGCCTGAACTGATACTTTGCTTCCGCCGTCGCGCGGTCAGAATGGGCATCAGTGTCTTTACCATTGCCATTAGCGATAACGATGTCTTCTGCAAGAGCATCGTAAGCCAGAAGCAGCAAGTCCTCAAAATCGACAAGGTGATTCTCACGTTTGTAATTAGTATAGAACAGTGCCGCCTCCATTTTTTTTAACAGAGATTCCACAGCTCTCATAAACCCGATGTCGCTTCCGATGCCGCTACTCACTACTCCTTCAGAAACGTCAAGCGAGTGTATGCCATTCTCACAATCATGATTATGAGCATCATGCCTGTCCGTCGTGGCATGTACTGACGGCGACGACGGCATATCAACAGACACCTGGCGTTCGTTGAGCATAGTGCGGTATGTGTCGGGATGGTGGTAAATGTCGAGCAGTACTTGTGGCGTAAATGGCTGACGTGTCAGCTGGCATAGTTCCTTAAGCGTAGAAACATCTTCTGCAGAGAGGCTTTCCGGATGCAGGCGTATGGATTTTGGATGTTCTTTTTTAATCTGATACATCAGCGCCGACAACTGTATGGCGTTGAAATATTCTCTGCGACGCCGGTTGTTGACGGCTACAAACGTCTCGTCCTCATTGAGGAAACGGGCGATGATGCTTATTGAATCGGCGTCATCGATAACGCTCGTCTCCGCAGGAATCAGAGCATTCTCAAACAAGAACCGTGCACAAAAACGATGAATATTACCCACGAAGATGTTATCAACTCCGCGAACGTCAGCGTCGTTGTCGTCATGCCCCGCTCCGGAAGTCGCAGCCTCCACGACAGGAGTTACATTCTCCATATTATCAGAAGCTTTTGTTGCAGAAGTTGCGTCGGTGTTTAAAGTTCCGCCAAGGGTCTGCATTATTCGCTCCTTCATGCCGCGGGCAGCACGATTGGTGAACGTCAGGCAGAGCATATTCTCATAGTTGACACCCATACTGTGGGCGTAGCGGATGCGTTCGGTCAGTATCTGTGTCTTTCCACACCCCGGAGGTGCCAACACTAAATGACTGCCACTGTTTATTTCGATAACGGCTTTCTGGCTTGAGTCGGGAGTGAATCGCATGATTGGGCTACAGGATTTATCAGAATGAAAGGAATAAAATAAACGATAGAAAAAAGCAGCAAGCCCAATCCGTCAGTCGACCGGCATGAGGCTTGCTGCTGATATTGCTTTTTCCTTTGTGGCTATTACTCCACAAAGGAAACTATGAGAACATATTATTTCTTCTCGATGTCCTTGAAGTACTTATAAGTTGACACCTTCAACTCATCGGTAGCAGCCTCATCGCAAACGATGATTCCTGCAGGATGGCTCTGTAGTGCAGAGATAGTCCATGCCTGTGTGATAGGTCCTTCGATGGCAGCCTGCAGAGCACGAGCCTTACTGTGACCGTTGCAGAGGATCATTACCTCCTGCGCGTCAAGCACGGTGGCAACACCAACAGTGACCGCAGTCTTTGGCACTTTATTGATATCATTATCGAAGAATCGGCAATTGGCGATGATTGTGTCGGTTGTCAATGTCTTCTGACGGGTGCGTGATGAGAGAGAAGAGAACGGTTCGTTGAACGCGATATGACCATCAGGACCGATACCACCGATGAAGAGGTCGATGCCGCCTTCCTCTTCGATTGCATTCTCGTAGTTGGCACACTCCTCATAGAGGTCCTCTGCATTGCCATTGAGTATATGTATCTGCTCGGCAGGGCAGTCGATATGATCAAACAGATTACGGTGCATGAACGACCAGTAACTTTCCGGATGCTCCTTTGGAAGACCTACATACTCGTCCATATTGAATGTGACAACATTCTTGAACGACACGCGTCCCTCCTTATAAGCCTTGACGAGAGCCTTATACATTCCTATCGGAGAAGAGCCTGTAGGAAGTCCAAGGACAAACTTACACTCCTCAGTAGGTTCAAACTCGTTGATTCTCTTGATTACATACTCCGCAGCCCATTGTGACAGAGCTTCATAGTCTTTTTCAATAATTACTCGCATAATAACATATTACTAATTTCAAACTGTTAGATAGCTATTTTCTGCATCCTCGGATTACCACTCCTTATACACTTTCTTCGCAGGGAACTTATGCTTTGCATAGGTCATGTTGTATAAATCATAGAGGTCGGTCATACGTGTTATACGTGGAAGGAACTCATCGTAAGTGCCTTTCTTATTGCACCAACCCTCTTCGGCAATGGCTGCAAGACGTGGGAGCAGCATATACTCTGCCTGAATAGGTGTCGGGATATACTCGGTCCAAAGGTTTGCCTGAACGCCAAGGATATGGCTACGGTTCTCCGGTGAGATATCATCAGGGATTGACACCATGGAATAAACCTTCTCGAGTGGCAGGTAGCCACCTATTGCCTGAGGCTCATCGCTTTTCCGCGGATCCTCCTGATAGTAGTCAAGATAGCAATATGTTGTAGGCGACATGACTACATCATGACCTGCTTGAGCTGCAGCGATACCATGTTCCATTCCTCGCCAGCAGTGAATTGTAGCACTCTTATTTATGTCGCCTTCGAGAATCTCGTCCCATCCCATGATGCGGCGACCACGTGAGTTGACGAATTTCTCAATACGATTTGTGAAATATGACTGTATAGTACCGGTGTTCAATCCCTCACGCTCCATGAGAGCCTTGCACTTCGGACAGTCGGCAGTGCGCTTCTTCGGCGCCTCATCACCACCGATGTGGATCATTTCTGAAGGGAAGATATCGATTATCTCTGACAACACGTCCTCACAGAACTGATAAACTTTCTCGTTGCCCATGCAGAGAATATCTGGAAATACGCCCCAATTGGTCTCCACCTCGTAAGGTCCACCAGTGCAACCAAGCTCAGGCATAGCAGCCAAAGCCGACATTTGATGACCGGGCATATCAATCTCCGGAATAACCGTTATGTAACGCTCACGGGCATATTCCACGATATCGCGTGCCTGATCCTGAGTGTAATAACTGCCATAAGGAACGCCATCGTATATCTGAGAGTTATGTCCTACAGTCGTCTCCTTACGTACACTGCCGATAGCAGTGAGCATAGGATACTTCTTAATCTCTATGCGCCAGCCCTGATCCTCTGTCAGATGCCAGTGGAAACGATTCATATTGTGCATTGCGATGAGGTCAATGAACTCCTTGATTTTTTCAACCGGGAAGAAATGACGACCGCAATCAAGCATCATGCCGCGATATGCAAAGCGAGGATTATCGGCAATCTTTACCGCAGGAAACTCCACTTGATCAACCTTTGTGGTAGGCAATGATTTGCGGAGAGTCTGAATACCATAGAATACTCCTGCAGGAGTCTTACCAAGCACGATAATCCCCTTGTTGTCGACAGTAATAGAATAACCTTCATCCTCTGTCATCTTCGGATCGAGCATCAGTTTTATAGTGTTGGCAGGTGCTTTGGCAGTGTTGGTTGAAAGTGCCAGAAGTAAGCCAGTGTTCTTTTGTACATATTCCTTAAGAAACATGGCATTGCGTTCCATTTCCTCATTGCCCTCGATAAAGGCAATACGAGTACGGGCATTAAGAACGAAAGGAGCGTTAGTAGATAGATTGACGCTCTGTGGCATAGGCACTACATTGTAGTCAGCCTTCTGGGCAAAAAGAGTCATTGTAACCATTAAGCTGCAAATGACCAGCGTGATTTTTTTCATTATCATAAAGTTTATATTAAATCCGATTACAAAAGTAGTGTTTTTTTTGCAGAAACGCAAAATATATTGTAAATTTGCACTTGTAAGTATATAATATTATAGAATATCGATGCGCAGACTGCGCTCGGGAAAATCAAATGCGTGAATTTGTAATATCAGAAGCAAAGACAGAGACTGCTGTCATAGTTGGTCTCATCACACCCCAGCAGGATGAGAACCGTACAAACGAATACTTGGACGAGCTTGAATTTCTTGCCGATACCGCCGGCGCACATATCGTGAAGCGTTTCACTCAAAAGGTGAACGGTCCACACGGTGCAACGTATGTCGGAAAGGGAAAGCTCGATGAGATAAAGCAATATATAAAAGAATGTGAAGACCGCGCCGAAAATGAAGAGGTAATGCCCGACGGAACACCGTGGTGCGAGGTGGGAATGGTAATATTCGACGATGAGCTGTCGCCGAAGCAACTGCGAGTGATTGAGGGCGAACTGAAGGTGAAGATTCTTGACCGCACAAGTCTTATATTGGATATCTTTGCCATGCGTGCCCAAACAGCAGAGGCAAAGGCACAAGTAGAGATAGCCCAATATCGTTATATGCTACCGCGTCTGCAGCGACTATGGACACACCTTGAGCGTCAGCGTGGTGGTGCTGTAGGGCTTCGAGGTCCCGGAGAGACCCAGCTTGAAATGGACCGTCGCATCATCCTCCAGCGAATATCGCTACTTAAGGAGCGTCTTGTAGAGATTGACAAGCAGAAGACGACACAGCGCAAGAACCGTGGACGGATGATTCGAGTGGCACTCGTAGGATATACCAACGTAGGCAAGTCAACGATAATGAACCTACTCTCGAAGAGCGAAGTGTTTGCCGAAGATAAGCTCTTTGCCACTCTTGACACCACCGTAAGGAAGGTTGTAATAGAGAATCTACCGTTCCTCCTTGCCGACACCGTTGGATTCATACGCAAGTTGCCTACCGACCTTGTCGACTCCTTTAAGTCGACACTCGACGAAACCCGCGAGGCTGATATGTTAGTGCATGTGGTTGACATATCCCACCCTGACTTTGAAGAACAGATAAAGGTTGTTGAGAACACATTGGCTGAACTTGGATGTGCGGACAAACCTTCGATGATTCTGTTTAACAAGATTGACAACTACAAATGGGTGGAGAAAGATGAGGACGACCTGACACCAATAAAAAAGAATGAAATCTCGCTTGATGAACTCAAACGGACATGGATGGGACGCCTGAACGAGAACTGTATATTCATTTCTGCAAGGGAAAAGGAGAACATAGAGCAGTTCAAAAACACGCTATACAATAAGGTAAGAGAGCTTCATGTGCAGAAATATCCTTATAACGACTTCTTGTATCCTGTAGTAGAAGAATAGTAATGCCACAAAAGAATATGATGTAAACAAAGAAACACTAAACCCAATACAGTAATGAGCAGATTACTAACAGAACACGAGATACGAGTGCTGAAAGACCACGGCTGCTCCGCAGAAGACTGGACAGCAATTAATGTCGGTGAGGATTTCTCGCCTGAATATATATATTATGTGGATTTCTACGGTGAGGTAAACCTCGGTTCATTCACAAAGACCATAGAAATAAGCCGAGGATTCTACAAACATTCAGGAATACGCAATGCAACGCTCAGAAACTGTACGATAGGCGACGACTGCCTTATAGAGAACATCGGTTCGTATATAAACAACTATATCATAGGCGACGACTGTATAATATCTAATGTCAGCACGATAGAAACTACCGAAGGCGCCACCTACGGCGAGGGCAATATCATATCCGTACTCAACGAAGTAGGAGAAGGCAACGTGATGCTTTTCCACGGTCTTACCTCACAGGTAGCAGCGTTGATGGTCAAATACGAGAAGGATATAGAGTTCACGCAAGCCATACGTAATATGGTAATCAGTGAGATAGACAACAAGGTTCGTGACTGTGGTTTCCTTGGCGACAACGTGAAGATTGTCAACACTACAGAGATTACAAACTCTATAATAACCGACAACTGCGAGGTACGCGGCGCTACTCGAATTGCCGACAGCACCATACAAAGCACACCTGATGCCAATGTCTTCATCGGAAGCGGCGTTATCTGTGAGAACTCAATTGTGTTCGATGGCTCAAGTATAATCGACAACTCACGAGTAGAGAACTGTTTCGTAGGCGAAGCATGTAAGATTACAAGCGGGTTCTCTGCCGAGAGTTCCTTGTTCTTTGCCAACTCGTATATGGCAAACGGTGAGGCTTGCGCTGCTTTCTGCGGTCCTTTCTCTGCAAGTCACCATAAGAGCTCGCTACTCATCGGCTGCGAATTTTCATTCTATAATGCCGGCTCTGCCACCAACTTCTCAAACCATGCCTACAAGATGGGACCGATGCACTTCGGTAAATTCGAGCGTGGTGTGAAGACTGCCAGTGGCTCATATATTCTCATGCCAGCCTATATCGGTCAGTTCTCCGTTTGTTTCGGTAAGATAATGTTTCATCCGGATACACGCAAGTTGCCTTTCTCATATCTTATGGCATACGGCGACGAGATGATACTTGTGCCTGGACGCACACTGACAACAGTAGGTCTCTACCGCGATATACGCAAATGGCCACGCCGTGACAAACGCCCACTGTCAACACGGCTGTCGATTGTGAATTTCGATTGGCTCTCACCTTTCTCCGCCGGACGCATCATGACAGCAAAACGCACGTTGGAAGACCTGCGTAGGGTCTCGGGCGATAATGTGCAATCATACAATTACCACGATTATGTCATTAAGGCTTCTTCGCTCCGTAAGGGTATAAAGTACTACGACATCGCCCTGCGCATCTATATGGGCGCAGTAATGAAACGTCATCGTCTTGAATATCCTAAATCAGAAATCGGTAAGGGCAAATGGAGTGACCTGTCGGGTCTGCTCATTCCCGAGACAGAAGAGCAGCGTATTGTAGAGAGCATCAAGAACGGCACGATAACCTCCACACATCAGATTCGCGAAGAGTTACGAACAGCACATAACAACTACGCCGAGTATCGCTGGGCGTGGAGTTACCGCCTGCTCTGCGAATACTACGAAGTAGATGAAATAACAGAGGAGATAGCGGCAAAGATTCACAAAGACTATATCACAGCGCGCAGGGCATGGATTGCCGAGATTCGCAAGGATGCAGAGCGTGAGTTTGAATTAGGCGATGTTGACGAGACAACGTATCAGAATTTCATCAACGACCTCAACAAGGAAGTGGAATTTGAGAATCTGAAGTACGATATGTAAAACAAGAATACTATTTAAACAATATTTTATGAAGAAACTATGTCTTTTGGCATTATCCATCGTTTTGTGCTTCGGTGCAAGTGCGAAGGACTACAAGTACTCTGCCGTTGAAGGCGATCCTATGGGAGTACGGATGTATACCCTCAACAACGGCCTGAAGGTTTATCTGTCGGTAAACAAGGAGCAGCCACGTGTCACTGCATACATCGCAGTCAACACCGGTTCAAAGAATGATCCGGCTGAATACACAGGTCTGGCTCACTATCTGGAGCACCTGATGTTTAAAGGTTCCAAGCTGTTTGGCACAACGAATTACACGCAGGAGAAACTTTATATCGACAAGATCACGGCACTCTACGAGGAGTATCGTACACTGACCGACAAGGAACAACGCAAGGCAAAGTATCATGAGATAGACTCTGTCAGCCAGATTGCCGCACAATACAATATCCCTAATGAATATGATAAGCTTATGGCGCTCATTGGCAGCGAAGGCAGCAACGCATACACCTCATGGGAAATAACGTGCTATACCGAAGACGTGCCAAGCAACGAACTGGAGCGCTGGGCAAAGATTCAGGCGGATCGTTTTCAGAATCTCGTAATGCGCGGTTTCCATACCGAGCTTGAGGCTGTGTATGAAGAGAAGAACATATCATTGGCAAGCGATCAGGAGAAGGCTTTCGATGCCTTTATGCTGAAGCTGTTTCCAACCCATTCCTACGGCACACAGACAACAATTGGTACTCAGGAGCACCTGAAGAACCCATCACTGATTGCCATACAGAATTATTACAACCGCTATTACGTTCCTAACAACATGGCAATTGTAATGGCAGGAGACCTTGATTTCGACAGTACAATCTCCACTATCGACAATTATTTCGGCAATTGGAAGCCGGGCAATGACCCTTCTGGTCGCACCTTTGCAGAGCAACCTGTGTTCACTACCCCACAGGAGACCTTCGTAGTGGGTCAGGAGCAGGAGAACATCATGCTGGGCTGGCGCTTCAAAGGTGCCGCCGACTTGCAGAACGACACACTTCAGATGATGTCGCAAGTGCTCTCTAATAACAGTGCTGGACTGATAGATCTCAATCTTAACCAAAAGATGCTCGTACAAGAAGCATCTGCGGCAACACTGCCACTAAAGGATTATTCTGTTTTTGTAATCGGTGGTGCGCCTAACGAGGGACAGACCCTCGATGAAGTACGACAGTTGCTGCTCGGCGAAGTAGAGAAACTGAAACGTGGCGAGTTTGACGACGACCTCCTCGTATCAATCGTGAACAACGAGAAACTCCAGTATCTTAAGCGTCTCGAGAAGAACAGAGAACGAGTGTCGGTGATAGTCGACGCATTCATCAACGGCGAGGACTGGGCGCAGCACGTAGGTCAGATTGACCGCATGGCGAAGCTCACCAAGGCTGATATCGTCAGCTTTGCAAACAAATACCTCACTCAAGGATATGTATATGTGGAAAAACGCATGGGCGAGGATACCTCCGTGAAGAAGATAGAGAAGCCTGTCATTACCCCTATCCCAGCCAACAGAGAGTTGCAAAGCACATTCCTCGCTGACATGGCAGCCGAGAATGTGAAACCGATACAGCCGGAGTTTGTAGATTTCAAGAAAGCGCTGAACTTCACAAAGACAAAGAGTAACCTCCCTGTCATATACGTACAAAACAAGGAGAACGACCTTTTCAACCTCACATTCATGTATGACTTCGGTACAGAAGCTGACAACAGATATGATATAGCAGCCAATTACCAGATGCTGATCGGCACAAAGAAACTCACACCCGAGGAGGTTCAGAAACAGTTCTACAAACTTGCATGCAACTATAAAATCAACGTGTCAGACGACAAGTTGACCGTTACGCTGTCCGGTCTTCATGAGAATATGCAGGCAGCCCTCACTCTTCTGAACGACGTGATGCAGAATGCTGTTGCCGACAAGGAAGTCTATGCACAGTTCGTTGACCAGATTCTCAAGATGCGTCAGGACGCCAAGAAGGAGCAACGCACATGTTTCTTACGCCTTTGGAACTATGCTCTGCACGGACCACGTAACGTCTACACAAACATAATGAGCGAGAGTGAACTCAAGGCGACTGCGCCATCAACATTCACAGACCTGATAAAGAGACTTAACGAAATGGAGCATACCGTGCTCTACTATGGTCCGGCAAGTGAGAAAGAACTGTCTGCAATAATCACCAAGTCACATAAGACAAGCAAGAAACTCCGTGCCGTACCACAGAACAAGCCATACGAGTGGACAATAACGCCACAGACTGAGGTTTTCATTGCACCATACGAGGCAAAGAATATCTATATGCGAATGCTCAATAACAGCAATAAGCCATGGAATGTCAGTGAGTATCCATTAATTAACGTGTTCAACGAATACTTCGGCGGAGGCATGAACAGCATCGTATTCCAGGAGTTGCGCGAAACACGCGGACTGGCTTACAATGCCAATGCTTTCTATGTCACACCACCAAAGCTACACAACCCTGAGTACACACTCATGCACATCATCTCGCAGAACGACAAGATGATGGACTGCATCAATGTTTTCAAGGAGATTACCGACAAGCTCCCTGCCAACGATGCAGCTTTAGACATCGCAAAGCAGAGCCTGCTGAAGAGCATAGCAGCAAACCGCATAACAAAGTATAACCTCATCACCACCTATTTATATAATAAGGAGCGTGGGATAGATTACGATATCAATAAGCCTCTCTATGAGGAAATCCCTTCATTGACAATGCAGGATGTGGTCAACTTCGAGCAGAAAAACATCGCAGGAAAGCCTCTACACTACATCATACTCGGCGACGAGAAAGAGCTTGACATGAAGGCACTTGAGAAGGTTGGACCTGTAAAGAAGCTGACCTTAGAGCAGATTTTCGGTTATTAAACCTTCGTTTCAACCCAACAGACAATATCAACGAGTTAGGAAAAAATATAAAAACAAATCATTATGGCAAATGTAGAATTTAAGTATTCCCCTATGTTCCAGCTTGGCGAGGACAAGACACAGTATCGCCTGCTGACAAAGGAAGGCGTTACAGTTAGCGAGTTTGAAGGACATGAGATTCTCAAGGTGTCCAAAGAAGCGCTGACGCTCCTTGCAGAGACCTGTTTCCACGATGTGGAATTCATGCTCCGTCGTGAGCACAACGAGCAGGTGGCAAAGATTCTCTCTGACCCAGAGGCATCAGAGAACGACAAGTATGTAGCACTGCAGTTTCTCCGCAATGCCGAGACAGCAGCCAAAGGAGTACTTCCTTTCTGCCAGGACACCGGCACAGCTATCATCCATGGCGAGAAAGGTCAGCAGGTATGGACTGGTTTCGAAGATGAGGAAGCACTGTCAAAGGGCGTTTTCAACACATTCGTAAACGACAATCTGCGCTACTCTCAGAACGCTCCGCTCAACATGTACGACGAGGTGAACACCAAGTGCAACCTCCCGGCTCAGATTGACATAGAGGCAGTAGAAGGTGCAGAGTACCGTTTCGTATGCGTGGCAAAGGGCGGTGGCTCTGCCAACAAGACATATTTCTACCCTATGACAAAGGCTACAATCCAGAACGAGGGCACTCTCCTGCCATTCCTCGTAAAGGAAATGGAGCACCTCGGCACAGCAGCCTGTCCTCCTTACCACATCTGCTTCGTAATAGGCGGCACGTCGGCAGAGAAGAATCTCCTCACCGTTAAGCTTGGTTCTATCAAGTACTACGACTCACTGCCTACCACCGGCGACGAGACAGGACGTGCTTTTCGCGACATCGACCTCGAAGAGAAACTGCTCAAGGAGGCGCATAAGATTGGTCTTGGCGCACAGTTCGGAGGTAAGTATCTCGCTCACGATATCCGTGTGATACGTCTTCCACGTCATGGCGCTTCATGTCCTATAGGTATGGGTGTAAGCTGTTCAGCCGACCGTAACATCAAGGCAAAGATCAACCGCGACGGTATTTGGATTGAGCAAATGGATTCTAATCCTACAGAACTCATTCCTGAAGAGTATCGTAAGCCTGGCGAAGGCACTAACGGAATAGAGATTGACCTTAACAATGGCATGGATGCTGTACTTAAGGAACTTACTAAATACCCAGTGTCTACACGCGTCAACCTGAAGGGTACTATCATCGTAGCACGCGACATCGCTCATGCAAAGATCAAGGCACGTCTTGATGCCGGCGAGGGACTGCCACAGTATCTGAAGGATTACCCTGTTCTCTACGCTGGTCCGGCTAAGACTCCGGAGGGCTATCCTTGCGGTTCAATGGGACCAACCACAGCCAACCGCATGGACCCATACGTTGATGAGTTCCAGGCTAACGGCGGATCACTCGTGATGATTGCCAAGGGCAACCGTTCAGATGTTGTCACAGAGGCTTGCAAAAAGCACGGCGGTTTCTATCTCGGCACTATCGGTGGCGTGGCAGCGGTACTATCACAGAGTTCTATCAAGTCGATAGAGTGTGTTGAGTTCCCAGAGATAGGAATGGAGGCAGTATGGAAGATTGAGGTAGAGAACTTCCCTGCATTCATCCTCGTCGACGATAAGGGCAACGATTTCTTCAAGCAGCTGAAGCCTTGCGCTTGCTGTAAATAACACAGACAAGGAGCTATGTAGAGAAAAATGTCTGCATAGCTCCTTTTTATTTCAATACACATAACTATGCGAAAAATTCTTTTATCCAAAATCATTCAATAGATTCCAAACTGCTTTCGTCTGATTGCGAAGCAGTTTGAAATCTATTGAATGATTTGGTTTAAACCCTAATCGGTTATTAGACCGCATTTGCTTAGATTTGTAATTACCGTCATGCTTCCTGTCTGCTTTAGTCCGCTTGCCGACATCTGCGCTGTCATTTCATCTCGCCGTAGCCCGCTACGCCTTCGATGAAACATCAGCACATCTGCTCAACAATCGAACAAAATCAGCCAAGGGTTCTAATGACCGGTTTGGGATAAAGGAGCCACAGCGCTCCTTTATTTTTTTACCTCAAATCAAGCAATTGTATTTTCCTTTACAAATTTTAATTTCTCCGTGCAAAGTGTTTTCTGTCATCATAATGCAAACATGGGAAAATTGCCATTTGTAACTACCTGATTCACAACGTGTTGCAAGAACCACCGTTTTCAGTTTCAAGAACCGCCGTTTCTTGCGCCTAAAACCGTCGGTTCTTGCCTCTCATTTCAGCGGTTCTTGAGCCAAGAAACGGCGGTTCTTGAAATAAGTAGTGGCAGCACGATGAGACAGTATATGAAATTTAAGGACAAAAAATCGGCACATACAAAGAGAAAATCTTAACTATGTGCCAATTCAATCAGGCTCCGATCTTAGATAGAAACTTTGCCACTACCACTAATCAGCGAGTTTTTTTGTCTACCGTCCCTTTTATATTGATAAAATGTTAAAAACATTGCACTACGTAAAAAATAATCACACTGTCTTTTGGAAAAATCAAAATAAAAGACTATCTTTGTAATGTGTTGATTATTAATCCTTATATATTTTAAGGAGGCTTCTATTATGTGTATATTAAAAAGAATGCAGGAATTTGCTGCTAACGGTACACGTGTCTTCGGTAAAGCTTCTAAAAGACAATATCATTTCGAATCTGATGCGGTGAAAAACATAAAGAAAGAGATGATGTCCGGCACATCAGGTCGTCACACTGATATTGAAAATCGCATGAATGACAGGCGCAAAGTAGATGCCGATGTGCGTCGAAGTTTTAATAAACTTATTTTAAAGAATGGCTAAGCAATCCATTAGCAGAAGAGAAACACAAGTCTCTATGGGAGATTCCATAGGGAAACAATTAGGACAGACCGTTTCAGTTGATGACAATTCTCTGCCGTCACCTCAGTAGTTGTTGGAATATCAGAAGATAGATCCTAATATTATTCCTTTATTGATTCAAACCTCCATAAAAGAACAGAATCATCGGCATAATATGGATACCGAAAAAATGAAAATACTCAATCACTCAGAACGTAAAAACTGGAGGATGAACTGATGGGGAATGTTCTTTGCTTTTCTTTCTCTAATACTTTTGATAGGACTCGCAGCTTTAGCCTTGTATCTTGACAAACAATGGTTTGCTGGTATTTTTGGAGTTGCGTCTATCCTGTCTGTTGTCTCTATATTCGTTGAAGCAGGCAAAGATTCTTCCAAAGAAAAGAAGTAAAACCAAAGGTTGACTGTTTAGTTTGCTTTTCACCATACACACAAAAACAATTGTATTTTTTACTGGCGGTTACAAAATCAGTCTCTTTTTTGTAACCGTTAAACCCAGTGTAGTAATACCCAAACAAAGGGTGCACCGAACGTTTCAGCCAAGGAAATCATAGAAAGATGCTATGAAACTCCGCTTTTACCACTTCTGCATATATAAATCAAGAAGCATTGCTTTTGTTGAAGTTTTTTATGTCGATGTGATACGTTTCATGTTTTATTGCGTAACTTTGCAAACGAACATAAAGATATATATATGACATTTAAAGAACTTGGTGTATCCGAAGAGATACTAAACGCGATTGATGAACTCGGATTTGCCTATCCGATGCCAATCCAGGAGGCTGTGATTCCTTTCCTCCTTGAGAAGAAAGATAACCTTATAGCCTTGGCACAGACAGGAACGGGGAAGACTGCCGCGTATGGTATCCCGACCCTTCAGGGACTGGAGAACATCTGTGATGCGCCTTCAGCACTGATCCTTTCACCAACACGAGAACTATGTCTGCAGATTGCCGACGATCTCTCAGGATTCTCAAAATATATGCATGGCATACACGTGGTGCCTGTATATGGCGGTACCGGCATAGACCAGCAGATACGTGCGCTGCGTCGTGGATGCCAGATTATCGTCGCTACGCCGGGTCGTCTCATCGACCTGAAGAACCGCGGCTTCGCAAACTTAGAGAATGTGCGTACTATTGTGCTCGACGAAGCCGACGAGATGCTCAACATGGGCTTTCAGGAGAGCATCACCGAAATTATGGAATCACTACATACCGACTGCCGTAAGCTATTATTCTCGGCTACTATGGGACGTGAAGTCGAGAAGGTGGCAAAGAATTATATCAGCGATCATGAAGAAATTGTCGTAGGCTCACGCAACGAAGGTGCGGAGAATGTGAACCATGTCTACTACCTCGTTCATGCCAAGGATAAATACCTCGCACTGAAACGTATTGTCGATTTCTATCCGAAAATCTACGGAATAGTGTTCTGCCGCACCAAACTTGAGACACAGGAGGTGGCAGACAAACTCATAAAGGACGGCTATAATGCCGAGTCGCTCCACGGTGACCTGTCGCAACCACAGCGCGACCAGACGATGCAGAAGTTCCGCCGTCACACCATACAATTGCTCGTTGCTACTGACGTTGCGGCACGCGGACTCGATGTGAACGACCTCACTCATGTGATCAACTACGGTATGCCTGACGACACGGAGTCGTATACTCACCGTTCGGGACGTACCGGTCGCGCAGGAAAGAAAGGGACATCGATCTCTATCATACACACGAAAGAGAAGTTTAAGGTGCATAATGTAGAGAAGATAATAGGAAAGAAATTCGTCGACGGAGACCTTCCTACTCCTCAGGAGATATGTACCAAGCAGTTGTACAAAAGCATGGATGACATCATGAAAATGGATGTCGATGAAGAGCAGATAGCTCCGTTCATGGACGAGATATCTCGCCACTTTGAATATGCAGACAAGGAAGACATCATAAAGAAAATTGTCAGCATGACATTCGGGCGTTTCCTCGATTACTATGCTAAGGCGCCTGTCATCGAGAAGCCTAAGACCGGGCGTGCGGAGCGCAGTGGCGGTCGTGGAGAAAAGAAGTCGGCACGCTCTGTGGAGGCTGGCTACGAGCGGCTGTTCATCAACCTTGGAAAGGACAACGGTTTCTATCCGGGCGAGGTGATGCAGTTTCTCAACAAGCACCTCGGCGGACGCCAGAGAGTGGGGCATATCGACCTATACGGCAAATTTGCATATATAGAGATACCGAAAGACGATGCTGAGAACGTGATGGCGTCGATCAACGGGACATTCTACCGTGGTATAGAGGTACGTTGCAACCCAAGTGAGGACAAGTCTGCTGCCCCGGAGAAAGCATCGCGACGCTCACGTTCCGACGAAAGAGGCGGCGGACGTCAGTCGAGAGGCAGCGGACGCAGTAAGCGCGAGGAGCGTTATGAGGGTTCCGACAAACGTCGTGCGGCATTCTCCGCTATGGCTGATGCTACATCGGCACGTCGCGGACGCCGTGGTGCTGCCCGTCAGGAGAAACAGGAAGACAGCGGCGACTGGCGACAATTCTTCCGTGGAAGTGAACCGGACTTCACCGAAGAGGGTTGGGCACGCCGCAAGCCAAAGAAGAAATAAGGAATAGCAGTTGCCGTAGCAGGAATTATTATTTGTAAGCAGAGAAGAAAATGTATAAGTTGCTTTTAGCAATACTCGGGTACTACCTCTCACATAGTTTCTGGGGAGCGATAGTAGGATTCTTAATTGGTTATATGCTTGACGAACGTTCCGGCAGTGACAACGCCAAGCAGGACACCGATTCTGCTCAGCGTGGCTATGCCTACAACCGTAAGAAGAGCGGTGAAGCCTATCAGAATCAGGGCAGACTGATGTTTCTCGATGCGCTGCTCGAACTGTCGGCACACATCATTCAGGCTGACGGAAGGATAATGCACTCGGAGATGGAGACCGTGCGCGAATTTCTGCGACAGTCGTTCGGATCACAGACAATGGAGGCGTGCAACAAGCGATTGCTCACAATATTCCAAGAGCGCAAGAGCTTGTCGGAGAGACAGTCGTGGCAGCGAGTATACAATTCCTGCCAGACGCTGCGAATGTCGATGAGCCAAGAGACCTGCCTACAGCTCATGGCTTACCTTGCCGAGATAGCCAAGGCGGACGGAAAGATAGGCAATGAGGAGATGACGGCTATGCGCAACATAGCCTCTGCGCTTGGACTAAGTCCGTCGGTGGTCGACCAGTTGCTGTCGTTGGGTGGCAAGTCGTTGGAAGATGCTTACAGAGTGCTTGGCATCAGCCCTGATGCGAGCGACGACGAAGTGCGTCGTGCCTATCGTAAAATGGCACTGCAGTATCATCCCGACCGCGTGGCAATGCTCGGCGACGACATCCACGAGTCAGCCACAAGGAAGTTTCAGGAGATAAACGATGCGAAGGAGAGGATATTCAAGCAGCGCGGACTATGACGACCACTGCTGTATCTATATGATATATATAAGGTATATAAAAGCAATAATCCCCGGACAGAAGACTGCCTGGGGATTGTTATTTTGATAAATAGCGTTTGTTTTACTATGTATGCACTCCCTTTAGTGGGAGAGTCATTGTGAATGGCAGATTAGATACCGATGTTCACACCGAGTGCGAAGAATGTATCGTCAGCACCATTGACCCACTGATACTTGCACTCAGCGAAGATACCTACTGCACTTGTCAGCTCATATTTAACGCCACCACCAAGGTTTACACCAATCTTTGTTGTTGAACTGAAACCCTTAACACCCCAGTTGCACAGTGAAAGACCGGCAAGTGGATATACCTGGAAGTCCTCAGCAACATCGAAGTTGTAGTGGAAGTCAGCGTCGATAGTCCACACATGACCATTCTTAACAAAATAGTAGTTAAAGCTCGGAGCGAAATCTATTTCCTTTACAATCCCCGTTGTCAGACCAACACCGAGACCGAAATCGCCACGTAGATCACCCTTGATGTCAACACTCTGAATCTGTGCAGACGCTGCAATTGTCATTACAGCGAGTGCAAGAGTTACAAAAATTTTCTTCATAATTTTCTCTTATATTAAAATAACGTGATTTTATCAGTTTGTCCTTGTGTCACGACTATATACCTAAACAAATAACAGTGCAAAGTTATGCCTTTTATCTGAGACTGCAAAGTAAATACTCACTTTTTTCATTTCATACCATTATCCCGAATCGGTTATTAGAGTCCTTGGCTGATTTTGTTCGATTGTTGAGCAGATGTGCTGGCGTTTCATCGAAGGCGTAGCG
>ENA-OWND01000836-OWND01000836.1-metagenome-genome-assembly--contig:-NODE-836-length-20050-cov-4.903576_pt1 | contig 20050 bp, 26 predicted proteins | sample MGYA00245342_ERZ651119 | MGnify/ENA primary metagenome ERZ651119 (study PRJEB26857, sample SAMEA4031756) | metagenome | biome: human; feature: oral; material: saliva | place: Philippines | collected 2014... | reverse complement strand
TGTTTACGAGCTTCTTCTGCCACATTATAGGAATGACGAGCAAGAAGTTGTTCTTTGTTTCCGTCTTTGTGTGCTAATACTGTCATTTTGCTTGTCCTTGAATGGGTGTAGTGAGTGTTTTCTCAAGTGACCAACCAAGTTTCAAGCGAGCCCAATAGACACCTTTGGTGATACCATAGGTTTCAGCGAGTTCGTCAATCGTTTGGTAGGTGTTTCCTTTATGGTCCTCAATCACTTTGCGTCGGTTGCGTACCGGCGTTGTTAAGGTCTTCTCAAGTGACCATTTTAATTTTCGAAGTCGTTGGTTATAGGCTGTTCGTGTGATACCATAGTGTTTCACCATGTCCTCGGTGGTTTTAAATTGTTGACCTTTATGGTCTGTGACACAAAAAGGACCAAACCCTTGTTCCGGGTTCCTCAAATAGTTGAGGAACTCTTCATGTGACAAGGTTGCATGTGCTCGTAGTACAGCGGAATATGGTAGGTTATAATGTTCTGTCATCTCTATGAGGGACGGGAACACGTTACCGTCCAAGCCTTCGTATTGACGTTGTTTCGAAATGATTTCTTCTAAACTGTAACCTCGTGCCTTTTGTTGCATGTAGGAGCTATAGTTGATTCCATAGTGCTTGCAAAGTGCAGTCACGGTTGGATATTCATTTCCTAAATGATCCGTTACGGGTTTTAGACCTTTACTTGGTCTTAGAGCTTCTTCAAGTGTTTGTCCTCTACTCAATCGACTGACGCAAGTATCAGGAACAACTTCATATTCTCTACACATAGCCTCAAAAGATTCGTGCTCAATCCCTAGGTGATCGATGACGGGGCCGTCTGGTCGTTTATATGGAATGATTTGTTTTGCTGGGTTTGTCAAGGCTTCTTCCACCGTTTTTCCTCTTCGTCTGCGCTCATGATACACGTTGTAGCTCACATCATAAGCTTTGCACATGTCAGCTATGGTATTATACGCATTTCCTTTATGGTCTTTTACCTTCTTGACTTTGGTTATCGGTTGTGTCAAGCATTCTTCGAGTGTTCGACCTGTTTGCTTTCGATAACAATAGGCTGAGGTTGTAATACCATAAGCTTGGCACATTGCATTAAGGGTTGGGTACCAATTACCTAAATGGTCTTGCACCTTTTGTGGCTGGTGGATGATTTTGTTGGTCAAAGCTTCTTCCACACTTGCACCTTGTCGTCTTCGTCGGTGATAGGTAGCTTCTGCGATGTTGTAGGCTTTACACATTGCTGAAACTGTTGGATAGCTATTACCCAAATGATCATGCACTTCTTTTGTTGTTCGTACATAGGTCGCAACAGGTTTTGTCAAAGTTTCTCGCATAGACCAGCCAGCTCTTCTACGTTGCTGATAAACATATGGTTTAATGCCGTAGTGTTCACACATTTCTTTTATAGTTTTGTAACTTTTTCCTTCGTGGTCGGTTATTTTTTTCAAAGCGTTCCTCCTTCATTTATTCGATGTAAGCTCCAGCTTGAATGTTGATACGCTTATTCATTTGAGCAAGATCGATATCACCATTGGTATCCTTTGCGATGGTTTGTGCCAACTCATAATCATCAGTGATTCCCACTACGCATGTGTCTGTTACATACAAGTCGTCAGCGAAATCTGCGGTTACAACAAAGAGTGGTTTTTCTATGATGTTGTTTTCGATGAGTTCATCCATTGAAATGAAGTCCGACACATCTTCGTAGTCGAAATAGTTGATGAAAATTTCACGGCCATCGTTTCCAACTAACGCGATGAGATCCTCTTCATCAACTTCGATGACGATGTCTTTTAATTTACACTTCAAATAGTTACTTTCTTTATCTGGATGTTTCGCAATCCATTTTAAGAAGTTTGTGGGGTTAAGGTTGATGTTGTCTATTTCAATTTGAGTTCTCATTTGTGACCTTCCTTTTTAAAATCTGCAACGTGGTGAAGCACCGACAGTTGATACAATCGGCTACGATTGTCTTCACGGAGATAATCCTCCATCAACTGTCTTGGTGTTGTTTTATAACCCGGTGCGTCAAGAACAATGACTTCGACGTCTGGATAGGCTAAAGCGTTCAGAACCGCTTCCTTAATTGGTTGCTTGTTACTTAGTTCCAATAACTTTTTGGTATTAAGCACGCGTTGATTGATACTGCCAAACATTTGGTTTTTAGTCTTCAGTCGATAGATAAAACGCCCGTCAACAACGTAGTCTAGCGAGTTGAGAAGTTCTTTTTGTGCGTCATATTCGTCTTTTCGCCACCAGTCTTCGACGTCAAACCCTGTCCATGAGCAAATGGTCACTTCAGAAATTTCAGAACGAATTCGTTCAATAATATCTTTGGTGTCTTCGATGTTTTCGGGAACAAGTGGGTCACCACCCAATAAGCTAAGGTTGGGTTTCATACCACGTTCCATGAGTTTTTTGAGTGCAGTGATGATGGTATCAGCTGCTTTTTCATTGTCCCAGTAGAGTTCCTCTCGTCTAGCCCAAGTGGATTCATTCCAGCAACCTTTACAATGGAAGGAACAGAAATTGAAAAATACCGACACGACTGGACCTTGTCCGAAGTCGTTGTCGATATCGAATTGACTAATTTGATGAATGTATGCCATGAATTTCCTTTCTACAAATGAATTTTACGCAAAATGCGCTCTAATACGCGGATGTAAGTTTCGTCATAAATGATATGAATACATGGTTTGATATAAGTTCCGTCAGGTTGTGCACCACCAACGACCGTTACGGCGTAACAGGGCTTGCCTAAATTATAAGCGACGTATTGACCTGCTACTTTGGCACGGTCAAAGGTTGCGAACTCCATGACGACATGGGCCATATGACCATTGTATTCTTCATTTAGTTCTTTTGCGACAAACACTTCTACTTGGTCACGAACGGCGTCATATTTCCGACTGGTACGGTCCATGTGAGCGTATAGGTTCTTTAGATGCTTGGCATCATGGACGATATTACTATGGATTTGCATGTTGTATCCTTCTTTCTTTTTGTCTTTGTTAAACGTATGGCCCGACTTGCACGGGCTGGCTTTCAAGGCGCATACGTCACACGATTATTCACCGTGTAGTTCAGCATAGGAGGCTTGTCCGAGCTGACCGCGTTCGACTCCATGACGAACGCGTTCTTTGATTTCTGACCACTTACCGTCGTTGACGGCTTGCACGCCAGAGCGTTTGGAATAGGTCAAATATCCACACACACGCTCTACAACTAAGATGTCTTCGCTTCCGCAATTGTCGCAGGTCATGAGGAAGTCCCCATGTTCGCCACATTTTTCGCAGACAGAGCTGATGACATTGACACCAAAGTACATACCTTGGCGCATAGCATAGTTGACGATAGCTTCAAGAGAAGCTGGTGATACACCGTAGTTAAATTCGGCGTATGAAATGTGCCCACCTTTAGCGATGCTATGGAATTCTTTTTCGTAGTCGATTTTATCAATCGCACTTGAATGAATCCACACTGGTTGGTGGAAACTGTTTGTTAAGTAGTCACGGTCTGTGACGCCTGGGATAACACCAAATTGTTTGGTAAGGAGTTTTTCCCATGTGAACACTAAACTTTCAGCAGGTGTGGAGTATAATGCATATGGATGATTATCTGTCTTGCTACGTTCAACACGAATACGGTTGACATGCTCAAGAAAATCAGCTTGCATTTGCTTGCGGTCGTCATCTGATAGGTTTTCCCAATCAGGTCCGACCATAGCATTGACCATTTCATAAAGACCTGTGTAACCGATAGACGCTGTTGCACCGTCTAATAGGCGTGAGTCTTTAACTTGTTGGTCAGGGCGAATGCGTTGCCATGCACCACCTTCACACCAGAAGAGTGGGTTGGAAGAGCCGTAAAGGTTTCCGACACGTTCGTATCGCCAATTTTGAATATCGAAGACCATGTTGCTGTATTTTTCAACAAGGGCGTCGAATTTTGTTTTGTCGAAGTTGCCTTCAGCGTCACGCGCTTCAAGTGCAAATTTGACAGGGTTGATGGACACGGCACCGATATTGAATCGACCGTCGGTAACGTCTTTACCGGTTTCAGGGTCGATAAATGGTGAGAGGTGCGCGCGACACGTGTTATTCCACTGTCACCAGTGGCACTGACTAGATCATCAAGTTGTTTAACTTGTCTTCCGCTTCGGTGTGGATTCATGTCACACCTACATTAAGGAGGTTGTCTCCGCCGCTACATTCATCACGGCTAGTCGATACAGGTTCTATCATAGATGATAGTTTCCCACGGTCTCATCTTTAAACGTCTCACCAACAACGCTTCCAGAGTTGTTTGTTTAAAGACCTAACCGTTAGCTAGATTTCTCTAACCCTCAGTGAATCAAGCTGAGTTCAAAAGATTTTACATGGGCTGTCGATTTACATCTACCCATTGGAGCAATAGTTTGACCGCTGCGTTCGTAAACGTCACGACGGTAATGTTCACCTTCACCTTCATACTGCATTGAAAGATAGTCAGGATAAAGCTTTTTAGATGAACATTCTAGACTTAGTTTGTATAAGTCATAGTTTGGCGATGTTGGATCACCATTGATTTCGCTTCGATACATGAAAACAAGTTTAGGGAAGACATCGCGGTTATCTGGTGACATGCGGTCTTCTAAGATGGCGCGTGTGATTTCACGTCCCCATTTACTTGTATCCATACCAAAGCTGATGGTTGTAAACATGTTGATCCTTTATTTTCATAAAGGCATAGACTATATCTTAACGTTTTGATTGAATGGTGCGTCCTGGCCAGTATCCCTCTGGACAGGTATATTGTTGTTTGTTATCGATTCCGTTTGTGTACCAATGCCGACCTTTTGTGCTCTTTGATTGAGCATTTGAGTAGTTTCGGTGGCGTTGTTCAGCTTGTTCTTTTGTTTCATTAAGCCTTGCTTGTTTGATGCCCTTTTTGGTTCCGATACTTGTTTGTTGTTTATGATGTTTGCGTTCTTCATCTGACCAATTGGCTAATGTACGCGTTAATGTTTTAGCTTGACGATGGCTGATTTCATTCAATTCTTCTGTTGATTTATTCCATCGACCATCTAGAGCTTTTTGAGTAGCTTCTGGTGTGTTGCATCGATTGAAGTTACCACTGCCACCTCCAACGGCATTATACCAGTCGGGTGAATTGACACAATTATTCAGTTTAATGAATTCTTTTTCGGCTTCAAAAAGTTCTTTTTCTGAATCGTACCACGCAATTATTTCATTGGTAAACGAATGTCTACCGTGTAATTTAATGTCTTGTTTTAAGTATTTACCGCTACCTAAATAATGTTCATCGTATGTTGATGTATGTCGGATTCCTACATATTTTTTATTTACGGTATTGGTTGTTAAATAAAGATATCCGTAAGGTATTTCCATCACACCTTTCTTGTAATCTCATTCAATCAATTGTTGAGCGCTTCCATTTAAGGGGTTCTCACCCACTGCGTATCAATAGCAGCCGTACTTCTATTGTGGACTTTCACCACCCACTACGGGAATAGTCGTTACACGTTCTCTTATTGGATATTAAGAGCTTCGCACGGGATTACCTCTGTCCAAATGTTGGAGTTAGGCTCTCTTATCAGCATATTCGTCCTCGGTTGAGGTTACATTTTTATCTTATTTTTGCTTTGCCCGTTAGCCTTCTTTCGAAGACACCCTTGATAGGTTCACTTTCGTTGGCCCCTTATTTAAGGCGTTTGACCCAACGCATTCTGCGTTTGCGCTAATTCATAGGTGTAACTTTGCACACCTTGTTTGATTTCTTTGAGTGTTTTATCTGTCGCATAACGTTCGGCATCCGCAATACCGTATTCTTTAGCATCGTTTAGATAATGCTGATATGATTTTTCAGCATACGGTGCCAGGGTGCTGTCGATATGATTGACAGTAAACCCTCCAAATTGGTTCCCAGATGCAGCAATCGTTACACTTGATAAAATATCAAAGGCCGAAGACACGTGTTTTGGTTCATGTGTCGTTTTGTTGTTGATTCGGAAGGCATAGAACCCGTCTTCGTGTTCTTTATCCTTCATCAAGTGTTCTAAATCAAAGAGGTCACAGTTAAATGTGTCCTTATAGAGGTCACCCAAATCCGCTTGGGTGTGAGCTGACTATATCATCATCCTAGTCGTTACGTAGGATGCCGCATTTTGGCTATTACACGATTTATCTCGTCCTAATCTCAGACGATGACGAACCTGTTTCTTTCACCAGGGGCTACTCTACTCGGTTATTCTCTATGAACCAATTATTCATAGATATCCTTTCGATAGTCGATTAACGTTTATGAAATTTCATAAGTCGCACAGGATTCTTTCGTTCCCTGTTAGCCGTTCCTTTCGTTATCATTTCCTATAATTACTGTGTCGTAGGAACGACACCCCTTTAGCCTTTCGGCACGGGTTAACGCGGTTTTTCCATAGTTCGTTACCGAACTAGGCCACAATTTGTTCATGGATATAAATGTAACCTTCTTCGTGAGCCTTCAACCATTCAGGATTCAAGATGTGACGCATGAGTTTCTTCATGGTCATTTCATTGATGAGAGCTGATTTGGTCGAAATCACTTGCGAATCTTTGTTGGCATTCTCGTTGTATGAACCGAAGCGTAAGCCTTCCGCCTCATTTTGTAATTCATGAAATGCGGTCGCTCGGTCACGTTGAGCTTGCCAGTAACGTTTATAGGCTGTATAGGTCGGCAAATCGACCTTTTTCAAGCCTCCCATGACAAAACGGTGGAGATCACTCGTTGCAACAGTGTCATGGTATTTGGATGTATCGAGCCAGTGCGCCACTTCCGACAAGACATCGTGCAATTGCTCTTCGGTCAATTCTTTACCGATTGATTTTGCGGCCTTTTGACAGGCGTCTTCAATGTATTTGGCGTTGAAGTCGGAGACAATTCCGGTCTTCGATACAACCTTCAATCGATTGAGGTCAGAAACCTTCAATGATTGTTTTTGTTTATGATAGTCTTCGTAAGCTTTTGCAACATCAGCATTGACTTTGCGAGCCGCTTCGATAGCGGTGAAGTGCAAGTCTTGCGGAAGAAGAACGGATTGAGCTTCAATGTATTTATACACTTCTGTCTCAATTTGTTTGAGTTCATCATCCGTGAGTGTGTAGTGGATGTCTGATGCAGCAGCTTGCAAAGCTGTCAATAGTTTTGTCATTCGAAACGGTTCTACACGACCGTCTTTCTTGACGACTTCGATATTTGTTAGCATGGGCTAACTCCTTTCCTTATCGCGGGATACGGGTTGTCCTTCGCGAGTAATATTATTTGTGTTTACACAAACAATGACCGGGGTTTCTCAACTTTCGGTCACTTTTATTATATCATGGTTTGTGTTTATTTGCAATGTTCGTGTCGTTTCATGATGGTCAAATATCATTCTGTAATTTCCGAACGTTTACTCCGAAAGTGAGTGCTTTTAACACTTGGATTGGTCAAACGTTCGGGACGTCCCGAACAATGGTCTAAAATACCCTATAAATACGATTTAATTCGTAGAAATCAGCCGTTTTAGGGGCGTTTGGACGAATTTGGAGAAAATTGGATTCCAATTTGGATTAATTGTTAGCGCTTACAAGTGCTGATATAACTGACTTTCTCCACTAACCCCTTAATTTTTGAAAAAAGTTAGAAAAATTTTGAAGAATGGTCAGAAAAATTTTTTTTTGTGAAATCGATGCTTTGATGTTCAAACAATCCAAAATCCCTTTATACCGGGATTTGAGAACGCTTTCAAAAAATCCAAATTTCAATCCAAATTCGTCCAATTCACAAACTTGGTGGGTATAATAAAAATGCCAACGTTCGGATTTTACTCCACGTCAGATTTTGACACATTGTAGAAGTTTCCGTCAACTTCGATTTGATACTGATGTTTCGTTTCACTAACGATTTTGGTTGTTACCTTTTCTTTCAATTTCCAGTTGTCTACTTTTTCATCAAATGTGATGAGTTTGCCCACCCTCGTGATGGTATAGGCGTCTTTTGGCTGTAATTGTTTTGCTGTCAGTTCTTGTGTGAAGCCATAGCCAGCTGTGAGGAAAGCCACAAATACGACACAGGTTGCAATGGCCGGTAACTTGGTTCCAAAAATTGCCTCATCAGCATCTTTAACGCTTAGGATCCAGGCTCTGACCCCCCATGATAAGCACGATGAATGCCACGACAGTTAGTACCGCATAACTCGCATCAGTTAACAAAAATTTATACATATTAGTTATTTCCTTTCTTTACGTCAGTTTTCGAAATTTGGTAATAGTCACCATGGTACTCGGTTTGATAAGCATCTTTGCTTTCTCCGATAACCTTTACGGCAACTTTCTTTTCAAGCGTCCGATTGTTCGTTTTTCGCTCAAATTGGATAATATTTCCGTCTTTCGACACGTCATATTGTTCGGTTACGGATGACCTGTTCGCTTTGATCATATCGGGGATACCTACTAATCCCCAACCAGATAGCCCATATCCAAATACAATGATGAAAACAGACAGTGGGATATAAGGTTTGATTCGCTTTTTAGCTATATCGTACAACATATAGCCACCGATAAGAACGAGTAGTCCAATGATAAAGCTAACAATATAATTATCGCCTGTGAATAAAAATTGATACATATTCTTCCCTCCTTTTCTATTTAGTTTTTTCCTTCTAAAAGGTTTTCAATAGCCTTTTTATCGGCTAGGTTTTTCGGTTTCAGGTGTACTTTAACGAAACTCTTTTCCGTTGTTAGTACGGGGAGCCCTAGAGGTCTGTATGTGTGTTTTCGCGTGCCGTATTCGATTTTGGTAACGATTCCGCCTTTGTCGCCTACGATTTCGTCTTCGTCAATCACTTTCGAAATCGATTCCGTTCCCTTCGTGACAATAAGTTTATTAGAGTGGCTTGTAAGACCAGCTAAAACAGAACGAAGGTTGCCTTTCGATTCAGCACCACCTTCATAGGTGTAATCAATGTTTTGATAGACAACTTTTGCATTGTCTTTATTGTCATATATGGTATGTACATTTTCCGTAGTTTCAGAAACATTTGGGAAGAATTGTTGGTTTAAGAGCCCTGTGACCATTGCAAGTAATGAGTAGATCATAATTGCAAGAAGTGACCAAAATAAAATTTTGCTCGGTTTTGAGTAGTCTTTTACATCTTCAATTTTGCAGATATTGCATTGAATGAAATTGAACACACAGACTACGATGAACGAACCGAGGAATAAATAGGGTGCTATTTCTAAGTGCATTAGTCATTTCCTTTCAATAAATTTTCGATAGCCTTTCTATCAGCTTCGTTTGTTGGTTTGGTATAGATCTTGATAACCGGTTCTTCACCAGTTGCAAGAACGATGCCGAAATGTTTTACTTGATAGTAACGGGTACCATATTCGATTTTATAGACCTTATCGGTTTTATCACCGTAAACTTCATATGCTTTCACTTTTTTAGTGATGGTTTCTTTGTTTTTGGTGATAACGAGTTTGTGGTCATAGTGTTCGGGTACGGTGTGATTGAGTAGGTCGCTCAATTGTTCACCACCTGAAAACGCACGTCCGTCAGCATAATAAGACACTTTGGCGTCAATTTTATTGTTGTAAATTTGATGAACGTTATCGGTATGAGATGCTTTCGCTTTAGTTGGTGTGTCGATATATGAGGTGTATATCCAGAAAGGCATGGCGATAGCAAAAAGCCATATTGCGAAATTTCCAAATGAATTTTTCGATTCTTTGTTTTTGTTCGGTTTCGTCCATATGGCTGCAATAATTAGTGGAATGAGGATACAACCAATTTCAATAAGATTCGCAGTAACTGTCTTTTCCATGGGTTTCCTTTCTACTCAATATATCTGAACCTTGTGTCCAATTCGTTAGTCAGATGGTCAATGAATTGATGTTGGGTCATGGTTGGAAATTCATCTAAGTGCGTGAACAGATAATCGATAACGTCAGAGAGGTTATGTGTTTCTACTGAGTCATCGTATCGCTCATATAGGTATTGGTCGCCGTTTCCGAAGGTGATTTCAACAGAAACCAATCCGGGTTCCCAGTCGCCGCCACATGTTGGACATGTGGCTTCCACGTATTGTTCGTCTTGTTCTTTCGGGTGAATTGCTTCAACGGTTGTGTCTTTTAGCTTGAATAACATAATTGTCCTTTCTAATCGATGTCGTCGATGTGCGCGATGACAGATGTGTAAGTAACGTCGTCCATAGTATAAGCGTCGTAATAATCATATTCGACACTCACCCAAACGTGGTCGCTTGGAGTGCGTTCGATAAGGAATTTGAAACCTTGAATTTCGATGTGAACGTTTTCTTTAAGTTTTAGAAGAAATGAAGCTACGTCGTCGTATCGGTCGGCGAATCGTTTGATTTCTTTGAGTTTTGGAAGAAAGTCTTGTGCTGTTTCACACACGTCTTCTTTATACAAAATTTTTTCGATTTCGTAAGAAATCATAGGCAAAAGACTGGGTCCTTTGACCAAATACAAGTTATCACAAGTTTCTTTGTATGCGTTAATGTACATTTCGTTAGTCCCTTTCTAGTTTCGTTCGTACCAGTAAATATGTGTGAAGTTGTCTAAATAAATCTTCGGATAGGGTTTATCCATGTTCGGTACAATTGAGCTTTGATACATTACTCCGTCTATTTCTTTGCAGAGGTATCCATATCCGTCATAATTTGTATCGTAGTAGGCATCGTCCAAGGTGCGTAAGATACCATCTGTGCGTGTTAGGGGAGCTAGTAGCTTCAATCCATTTTCTAGGTTGGTTCTATCAGCAACAAATCCGTCCTCAATTAGTTCGTATCGATGTGTTTGCGAATATTGTAATTCGTCATCTTCTTGATGAAGTTCGCTGTAGGATGCGGACTTGTAGAAAACAAAACCTTCGTTTAAAAATACGCTCTCAGAGAATATCAAGAGAATTTCTTCTGCTAAGTATGGACAGTACATTTGGCGCTCATCATTTACATCCGTAAAGTCAAAATCCCAGGCAACTTTTACAACCATGCGCCCATCATTTTGATTGCGACCCAGATAAGTGACGTTGAAATCTAATTGTTTCGTGTCGGTATGGGGTCGAAATCCAGGAGCGTATTGATAAGGTTCGTCAGAATCACCTAATCCGAATAGTGCAAGGTTCTGTGAGGAGTCATCACGATAGATTGGAAAGAGTTTGTCGATAACGGATGTGATGTATCTGATGAGTGCGTCACTGTCTGATACTTGGTTGATGTTGACCAGGGACGGTTGTTCAATTTCTACTGCCTTTTCTCCATGTCGGCTACGTTGCTTCTCCATGATAATCTGATTGGTGTCTTGTTGCATTTGAAGCCATACGTCATCAGTGCAGAGGGCTAAATAAATGTTTCCGTTGATATGTTCGACCATGTAGCTTCCTTTCGTGTTCCAAAGTGGTTTAAAACATTTGTCATAAATGAAATTAGTTCTTGTTCGGATTTAACTGTTTTTGGGAGTTGCAATTCCATGTGGTGAATGGACCAGTTTGTAATACCGTGTTTTTCGAGCCACTTCACGTCCTTACTGTCGAATTTTTTGAAGAAAATAATGTTTGCTTCGACATATTGGTGGTCTACATTGCGATTATGATTTTGCGGATAAAAGTCAAAGAAGATCTTTTCGAAGTGCATGGAGAGTTGTTCATTGTATTGTTCGATATGTTGAACTTTTTGTGGTAGTTTTTCAGCGATTGATTCTAATTGCTCTTTTGTGAACATTTAGGGTTTCCTTTCTATTCTTCGTCGAGTCCGATAACACCTTCTAATGCTTGGAGCACTTGTTCTTTTGTGAGTTGGTTACTGTCATAGTGCTCGATATATGGATCTGCTCCATCTGTGAGTAAATCAATGTGTACTGTTAACATCGGTTTAGTTTGTTCTGGCTGTTCCATACAAAATGTATAGCCCAATCGATTTAGACGAGGATCATAGTTTTTTGCTTCTAAGCGTGTAAAACCGCCATTCGTTTTGGCAGTGATTCTGTTTGAGGCTGCTTTTCTAAGTGTGTCATAGACATTTGGTTGCATGACGAGATCTTTGATGGCTTTTTCAAGCTCTTTTGTTTGTTGTTTGTTTTCTTCTACTTTTTTCAATTCTTCTACTAATGTCGGCATAGTATATTCCTTTCTATCATACTGGTTCATTCTCGAAAAATGAAATGAGTTCGGCGTATTCTTTGGTAATTCGAATATTCATTTGATACTGTCTCAGACCTTTAGTTCTTGCTACACGTAGATCGTTCACAAAATCTTGATAGATATCTAGTTCCACCGGTGGCTGGAAGGTCGGTGCATCGTACTGGAATACAGTTATGACGGCAGCGCGGGCAGAAAACTCTTCAATTTCAGCAGCGAGATCGTTGATATGCTTTTGCATTCGTTCGATTGAAGGTGTCCCAGCCTTCATTGATTCTGCAAGTTCACTTGATGGTTTACAATAATATTCTGCGACCATCGTTTTCACTTCGATATAACAGTCATCCACTTTGAAGTCAATTCGAGACGATCGAAGTTTCTTTTCCCTTGTGATTTGATCCGAAATAGAAAGAATTTCTCGAACTTTAGCATCAGTAAGAAACTGTTCTACATATCGGTTTGATCGAGTTTGATTAATCCCCATGTAAGATGCACCGTTGTCGAGACTGATAGCTTCTACTGTGTATCGTGTTCTACGACTTGTATCTTCACCGTGGTCGCTTAAATAGCATTTAAGATTCTGCATATTCTTTCGACTGAGACCTGCAATTGTTCCGCCCGAGGGGCAATGAGCTTCGACAATCTGTTCGCCGATTTGAACATTGAAGATGAATCGATTCGGTCTGGATAAGATTAGACCGTCAATTAATGGTTTGTCAAAAATTAGTTTCATATAGTTTACCTAAAGTTCGTTTCAGTTAAAGTTTTAAAACGGTTCTTTCTGAAGTTCCTTTCTTATTTAATGTCAATTATGATTTGTTTTGAGTCACTGTTGTTTGCTTCGTGCCATTCATCGCGTTCAATGACATTGTCAACGATTTCGAATACGGTGCGCTCGTTGCATTGTTCGAGAATGCTTGCTAATAATTTTTGGATAATCATGATTTGTTTGACGGTGATTGTGGATAGTACAAAGTCTTGCGGTAAATCGTCGAGATTTGTACGAATATCTTGTTCGTATGCGCCATAAGCATAGGCTTCGAATATTGTATCCACAAGTCGTTCAGGCCATGGTTGTTCCGTAAGTTCTTTAATATTTTCTTTTTCGTCCTGATAGAATAGTTCGGCTAAGAATGCAACGTTTTCAAGAATAAGTGGATCGTCTGTTTCGAGTGCTTGTTGAATGATTCCGCCTAGTTGTGGTGCTGTAAAAATATAGGTCATGTGGGTTCTCCTTTTTATTAAATTAGTCGGAATAGAAAACGAACCAGAGCGAGGCTCTGGTTCTAATTTGTTAGATAGATCGACTTAATGAGTCGATTTGCTGGTTGATTGCTTTCGCTTTTTGCATGGCAAGGTTGTCTAGGGCGTTCGCAATTGTTGGTGATTGAACCAGGTCACCAGCTCCTCCGAGTAATTCCATATAGGAACCTTTGCGGATTTCCAAATTATGATGGAGCGTCAACTGCTGATGTAGCATGTCGCGTACTATTTTGGACCAAATATCGTCATATGAGACGATTGTATGCAAATTAATAAGGTTGCGATAAATTCGCTCTCTCAGTGCTTTATCATCATCAGGAAGTCGGAGTTCATCGAAATCGACACCCTTCATATGATCGACGGTTTCAGTCGGTACAATTTGCCCAGATGGCAACACCCAATCGCTACCATTGAATGAGTATTTCAATTGAAGCTCGACTATGGCAAACATGTTGTCGATGTCTTTGAGCGCCCATCTAGAAACGCGCCCGTCTGTGATCATTTTGTTGGTCACAATGAGGTGAATGTTATGGGCACCTCGTAGCAGAGGACTCAGATCGCGACTACCTGTTCTTGGCAAACTCAGCGAGAACAATCGATTCATGATTCGTGGATCAGTTGATTTTAACACAATGTCTGTTTCATTGTGTGTCATGATTTGTGACAGCTGTTCATCCGACATGTTATACATATTTTGTAATTGCTTGGTTGTTTGAAGTAACAACTGGTGGTCATCCTCACCGAACCGCTTGTAGTATTCGTTCAGGAAGTCATCCTGATACTTCAAATCCACGAAGAAATATCGATGTGGGAAGGTTTTGCCACTTTTCGCTTCTTTTTCACGCTGATGTAGTAGTAAGGCGGCCTTGGTGAATTCCTCTATGGCGAATGCACGAGGAGATGTTTCAATGGTTCGACCTGCGAGTTTTGCGAGTGCATAAAAGGCGGGTTCGTCCAAATAAATTCCAACAGTTGGGTGGAACAAGTCATTCGGCGCGACGTATCGTGTTAGTGCCTCTATCAATCGATAGGGCATGCTGTCGAGTGGTGTTACTCCATACGCGTAGTTACGCAATGTGCTATAACCTACGTTTACCTCATCTGCAATCAGTTTGAGTTGTGATTTGTTTTCGGTGAGAAACTCTCGGAGTCCCTCTTGTGATAAAAGCAATTCTTTTTTGAATGTCATATTTGTATTCCTTTGTATTTGTTATTCCCGGGTAAGTATAGGATATCACATTGCTGTGTTATATTCAAGCAAATATCTTTCCCAAATATGGCATCTAATTCGTTAATCGTGCAAGGTTGATTCGGTCTGTCAATCCCAACATACGTGACCGTGGATATTCGGGACCGAAGGCGCCTCGTCGAAGTTGGTGTTCTTCGTAGTCGTTCATTTTGTAGCGGAAACTGAAGAGGTTTTCGTTGTCGTTGGCTTCTTGGTAGATGGGCTCTTCCAAATTTCCTAACACTTTCCATTCATTATCGAATTGTTGGAAAAATGTTTGGAAATAAGTGTAATTTCCAGAGTGGATGCGTCGTTCCACGTTAGACGCGTCATTATTGATGTAAAGTTCAAGGCATGCACCAACTGCTTGTGAGCGAGAAACACCTGCTTCGCAATGAACGAGAATGTGGTAGTTGTGTTCTTTTGCGAAATCTCCGATTTGTTTGATTTTGTGGGCTTCTTTTTCAGAGAAAACGGGTAAATCGAGTCCTGTTTGTTCTTTGATGGATAAATTTGGATCGAGTTTATCGGCAGCTAAATCGATAAAGGGAACTCGGAAGATGGCTTTTAGATTTTTAATCGGTCGGAAAATAACGGGACAATCTTCTTCGTTACGGATGTCCGTAATGGAAATGATAACATAGTCTTCTTTATTGAAGTCAAATGGTCCGCCATAATGAGCTGCGAGAAATGCTTCTTCGGCGGAGAGAACTTTAATTTTTGGCATACTTATTCCTTTCGGTTCTTTCCTTCAGTCGTTCAATTCTACAGTTTTCGTTAGCTTCGCTCACCGCTGTGTACGCTCTTTTGATTCCATATTTGAGGATGTAACCAATTGGTGTGGTGTCTGAAACGCTGAATTGTTCAATTAGTATTGAACCTTTGCTACATTTCACTTGCGTTGTTCGTCCTACTGATGCAACCAAACCGTCTTCAACGGGGAATTCTATGGTGGCTTCGATGTAGTCAGAATCTCTTCGTTTTGTCGCGGTTACTTTATAAGTTTTGTCCATACGGTCCACGATGATAACTACTTGAAGTGTGTTTGATTCGATTAGCTCAATAGGTTTGGTCATACGAATGCCGGTGATATCATGCGGTAGCCATGCATTTTCGTCAACTGCCCAGTTGAGTTGGCGTATAGTCCATTGGATAAAGGTTTTGTATTGGGCTAATTGATTAAGCCAACCCTCCACGTCGGTTTTGTTGGGATGTTCTTTGTTGATTGTAGCGAAAATTTGACTATTCATCGTTATACATGCATTGTCAATTTGTCCGTCTTCGTATTCGACTCGAAGCACTAAGCGATTTTCGTCGATCCATGGGTGCGCTTTCATGAGTTCGTTGAGCCATGATTCAGTGTTTCGTTTTAGTTCTTCACGTCCTTCTTTACGAAGTTGTTTGTTTACTTCATTGAAGGTGTCTGAATCGGTGGTTTCGTTTAACGTGATTCGATAATAGCTACAATCATCAACTTTGCCGCTGTAATATTCAACATGGTCTGCGATAGTTGGCTTATAGATTTTACCATCAACGATAAAGTAATCGGGTACTTCGGGAAAGAGAGCTTCCTCTTGTTCAGGTGTGAGGTCAATCATACCCATTTCGTTTAAAATGGTGTTGTATCGGATCCAGGTTGAGTTGTTCCAAATTTGATGAATTTGGTCAATATTGTCAAATGTTTTGATTTTCATTTGGAGGTTCCTTTCTTAAAAGCAAAGTGGTCGGTACGTGATGTTATCCCTTGTGACCGTCAATAATGTTAGTTCGTAACCTTTATTTTCATGTTCAGGATACCAAGGTGCCGGCCAGAATTTACGGGCGCTTGAAATCAATTCAGATTCATCGATACCCGCTGTTATAAGAGCACATTCCAGTTCATCAATAAAACCTAATTCGGCGAATTGTTTGAGAACGTAGGTGATATTATTCTGATCAATACCTGTGATCGTAGGTCCATCTGATTTTTGGAAACAATAACTGACGTAGCGAATACCATTATCGGGCGTGTTTAGAGCGTGGTCGAATGTAGCAAATCGTTCTCGAACTATGGTTGTGATGTCAAGTGGTTCTTGGTTTGCCATAAGTTCTTGTGGACGTACTTCGTATTTAGCTTGGTAGTAGTCAGTTGTTCCTTTATTACCAATCAGAATAAGCTCATTCATAATGAAGTCGTTTTGGTTCTGAATGGTTTGTACCTCAGTGTCAGCTCGTAATTCACGATGCTGTGATAAAATAGTTTCGATGGTGCTACGGTGGTTTCCATATTGGGACGGATAGAGCAATTTTGCCTTTTTATCAAACACACAATTCGGCCAAACATCTTGATGATTATCACCTAAAAGTTCTTTTTCCAGATGATAACCGGCAAAGTTGGCAAATTTGTCTGTTGTGAGCACGTATTTAAGAAAGGCATTGACTTCGATTTCTTCAGAGTGGTTTTCTTTGTATCGTTTGATGAATTCTTGTACGTTGAATTGGTCTAAGAATTCGTTAATCGCCATAATAAGCCACATTGGTGTGCGCGTGGTGATTGGTGCAGCGTCGTGTGACACGACTTTTGCGTCGAATTGTTGGTAACGATGTTGGAATTCGTGTTGAAGAAGAAAACGTTGAATATTTTCAGGATTTCCTTCGAATGCAATGTTATTATTGGACATATAATTCCTTCCTAATCTACAATTTTTGATAATCATTCCAATTGATTTGTTTTGTTTGTTTTGGTGTGTCTGATGGTTTTTCAGTTCTAAGTTTATTGGTGATGGTGTATTTATAGAAGCCACCATTGTCACTGTCTGGTTCGCTGTGGCCGTAGGTGACAGAAATGACGTCTCCTTCACGATATTCTTGCCACTCTTTATCATCTGGTTCAACAATGAATTGAATGCCTTCTTTGGTGTTCATCCATTGTTTGTCATCTGATTTAGTGATGGATGTGATGTGATAAGTGTGTGGTTCTGCGTGGGCTTCGGCGTACTGTACAGCTACTTGATTAGCATTCAGTTGTAATATGAGGCTGATTGAAATGGCTATGACCAACAGACAGAAGAACGCGCCTAATAGTAAAAATAACATAAGAGTTCCTTTCTAACTATTGTGTGCCGTTTCAACAACAATTTTGCGCCAGAATTTATCTGTGTGCATTGACAGCGTGCCGAAATCATCAGTCATCAAATCAGCCACAGGCATGTCGGTCACTGTGTCCACTAAGAAATTGAATAAGGTTTCAAGGTCAATGTCGTTGAATTTGCGCATGTTCATGATTTGTGCGTCTGGGTTTGGCCGGTCATCTGAGATGAATATATCGTGTACGAAATCATTGAGAATATCGTTTGCTTTTTTGTTGATTAGTGCATAAGATGTATTTTCATCATATTGCTTGTCGATTTGGTTTCGTACTTGTTCCGCTTTGTCGATAAAGGCGCAGATGACTTTTTGTTGTTCAATTGATAGTTTATCAAAGTTGGCGACTAGGTCTTCCGAGTGCGGAACTTCGAGCATAAATGAACCTAAGTCCAATTTCTTTGTCATCGTGCCATCGGGTTTGATGTTGCCAATGAAATCATCATTGGTGAATTCGGCAACAACCTCGTTGACGTGACCGTTTGTCATCTTTATGATTTGACAAGCTTCATCAACAGTGTCTGCTTTTTCTCTGAGGGTGTTGTTGACAAAGTCAATCAAACCTAATGATGTGGTTCGTTGCCACATTTGTCCGGGATATTCGTAACGTGGATGGCGGAATTCGTACATCTGTACTTTATAAATTGTTTCCATAGGGTTTTCCTTTCTAAAGCTTGTTGAGCGAGTAGACTAAGTTTTTATTTTCAACCGATACGAATGGTTTGTATTGGTCGAGTCCGTCGAAAATGTCTTTGATATCGAAGTCTGGTAAGAGTAGAGCAAAAGCGTCGTGATTCCTGCGACCGTGTTTGTCTTGGGCGACGAGACGGAGTAGACTAATGAGTCCGAAATTTCTGTTATGTTCGTTTTCTGAAGCGAGATCTTTGAACATTTCGTTAAATGTATAGGCCCGGCTTTCGAAGAATTCTTTACTGACGAGTGTTTTCACGAGTTCAGGTGTGAGTTCGTCAAACGTGTAAACCGGCATGAGCCGTTTAATTGGTTTAGGCTCTGTAATCAAGTTGATTGGTTTTCCTAGATAGTATTTATTTTTTGAGTTTTTGAGTTTAACATCGTGGCTGTAACCATATTCGTGGAAGTAGTTGTTGACAAAGTTTTCAAAGGTTAGTTCGTCCGGTTCATCGGTTAGTTGTTGAATGATGTCGATTAAGATTTCAGTCGAAATTCCTTTTCCACGACTGCGATCGCCACCGTAGCTTCCGTAATCGCCAGGATCAGCTGGTTTGATGCTAAGTTCATAGCGTTTGTCATCGTGGTACATGGTGATAGTGACGTCACAAAGCTCGCAGGTGTTGTCCGCCCACGTGCCTTGGAACTCGGTTCCGGTATAATAGTCTTCTTCGATGTTTTCAATTTCGAAGTCTTTTAGTGTTGCGATGGTCATTTGGTTTCCTCCGTTTTGTGTGTCATGTTGTGGTGCGAACCCGTGGTTGAGAAATGCTTGTTTGACTTCTTCATCGGTGACTGTATAATCGTCATCTGTTAAGAGCTCATTTAATTTTAAGAATTTTGCCAATTTCTTTTCCTCAATTCATAGATGATTTTAGTCGGCCACGGAAGTTCGTCAATTTTAAAGTATTTTTGCAAGTACGGTAAATATGTTTCGTCGTATTCTTTTGATTCGAATTTTACGTTTCGATATCCGTATGGTTGACAAATCCATTTATTGATGAGTTCAGGCGTGACGCTGTAGGTTTCTTGTGCTTCACGTTCTAGTGAGCCTAATCCCCAAACGGTGTGCAACATGATTTCGTAGATATTTTGTTTGGTTGTTATATAGATATCAGGTTCTGGTTCATCATCAACGTGGTCAACTACACGTGGGTTTTCGATAATGGAGTTTTTAACAAGTTCTTTTATCCATATGTGAACTTCTTTGTTTACATCACTTGACGCTACTTCGAATGATGTAATATCTTTTGGATTTGGCTCGTATCCCCAATCACGAATAATAATGACACCATCATGTTTGAGTGCCTTATCAATCATAGTGAAGGTTTCTCGACATTCTGGCCGTGACAGATAACTCATCAATTCGTGGAAAACACTGGACAAATAAATTACATCGAATTCATCTTCTGTGTTTGCCAGTTGTTCTTTTGTGAGAAAATCGATATCGTTTTCTTTTAGTTGGTTTTGAACGATGTTTGACACGTCATAAGCGACGTAGTGAGTGCCTGTTTGTTGCACTTGTTCGATGAACTCTGGTGAGAAACCAGAGCCGAAATCG
>ENA-OWND01000833-OWND01000833.1-metagenome-genome-assembly--contig:-NODE-833-length-20067-cov-6.648161_pt1 | contig 20067 bp, 17 predicted proteins | sample MGYA00245342_ERZ651119 | MGnify/ENA primary metagenome ERZ651119 (study PRJEB26857, sample SAMEA4031756) | metagenome | biome: human; feature: oral; material: saliva | place: Philippines | collected 2014... | reverse complement strand
AACCAGTGACCCCCTCCTTGTAAGGGAGGTGCTCTCCCAACTGAGCTAATCGCCCTTAATGTTGTGGGTTGGCATTATAGGGAGAATGCATTTTCAGTCAATACCTTTTTATTAAATTTTGTTTAATTGTCGTAAAAATAAGCATAAAATCCGCTTTTTTATTTAGAAGTCAAACAAGTCGTAGTAGAATAACGACTAATATTTTATTGAAGATAGGTTATAAAAATGAAACTAGATGCTCCTTTTAATTTAGACCCAAATGTAAAAGTGCGTACTCGTTTTGCTCCTAGCCCTACAGGTTATTTACATGTAGGTGGCGCACGTACCGCACTTTATTCTTGGTTATACGCAAAACATAATAACGGCGAATTTGTATTACGAATTGAAGACACTGATTTAGAGCGTTCAACACCAGAAGCAACGGCTGCAATTATTGAAGGAATGGAATGGTTAAATCTTCCGTGGGAACATGGCCCTTATTATCAAACTAAACGCTTTGATCGTTATAACCAAGTGATCGATGAAATGATTGAACAAGGCTTAGCATATCGTTGCTATTGCACTAAAGAACACTTAGAAGAACTTCGTCATACTCAAGAACAAAATAAAGAAAAACCACGTTATGACCGTCACTGCTTACACGATCACAACCATTCACCTGATGAACCCCATGTTGTACGTTTTAAAAATCCAACTGAAGGCTCGGTAGTATTTGATGATGCCGTACGTGGCCGTATTGAAATCAGCAACAGTGAGCTTGATGATCTTATTATTCGTCGCACAGACGGTTCTCCAACTTATAACTTCTGTGTAGTTGTAGATGACTGGGACATGGGTATCACACATGTTGTGCGTGGGGAAGATCATATCAATAACACGCCTCGTCAAATTAACATTTTAAAAGCAATTGGTGCCCCAATTCCAACCTATGCGCACGTGTCCATGATTAATGGAGATGATGGTCAAAAACTCTCTAAACGACATGGCGCAGTGAGCGTAATGCAATATCGTGATGATGGTTACTTACCGGAAGCTTTAATTAACTATCTTGTTCGTTTAGGCTGGGGACATGGCGACCAAGAAATTTTTAGTCGCGAAGAAATGATCAACTATTTCGAATTAGATCACGTTAGCAAATCAGCTAGCGCATTTAATACCGAAAAATTACAATGGTTGAATCAACATTATATCCGTGAATTACCGCCAGAATATGTGGCTAAACATCTTGAATGGCATTACAAAGATCAAGGCATTGATACAACCAATGGTCCTGCATTAACTGAAATAGTCACCATGCTTGCGGAACGTTGCAAAACCTTAAAAGAAATGGCTAGCTCAAGCCGCTACTTCTTTGAAGAGTTTGAAACCTTTGATGAAGCTGCAGCGAAAAAACATTTCAAAGGCAATGCTGCTGAAGCGCTTGCAAAAGTGAAAGAAAAATTAACCGCACTTTCTAGCTGGGATTTACATTCTACTCACGAAGCGATTGAGCAAACGGCTGCTGAACTAGAAGTAGGCATGGGTAAAGTTGGCATGCCATTACGTGTTGCTGTGACAGGTTCTGGTCAATCGCCATCAATGGATGTTACCCTAGTCGGTATTGGCAGAGATCGTGTACTTGCGCGTATTCAGCGTGCTATTGATTTTATTCATGCACAAAACGCTTAATATTTAATCGGATAACAAACGCATAATAAAATCGTATTGACAGCCACATAGTCAAATTTTATCATGTCGCTATCTTTTATGGGGATATAGCTCAGTTGGGAGAGCGCTTGAATGGCATTCAAGAGGTCGTCGGTTCGATCCCGATTATCTCCACCAAATTAATAAAGCAAGGTAAAGCACCTTGCTTTTTTATTATCAATAATCAATATCTTAGCGAATTTTAACAAAAATAAAAACTAAAGCGTGCTAGAATAGTGCGCTTTTTTATTACATTGTTCGAAACCATATCAAGGAATAATTATGCGTCCAAATAATCGAGAAAATAATCAACCCCGTCAAATTAAAATTACCCGTAACTACACTAAGCACGCTGAAGGTTCCGTGCTTGTTGAATTTGGGGACACCAAAGTGCTTTGTACTGCAACAGTGGAAGATGCTGTGCCACGTTTCTTAAAAGGACAAGGGCAAGGCTGGGTCACGGCTGAATATGGAATGTTGCCACGTTCAACACATAGTCGTATGCAACGTGAGGCGGCTAAAGGTAAACAAAGCGGACGCACAATGGAAATTCAACGCTTAATTGCCCGCTCTTTGCGCGCCATGGTGGATCTTAAAGCACTGGGTGAACGTGCGATTACTTTAGATTGCGATGTTATTCAAGCGGATGGCGGCACACGAACTGCATCCATTACTGGTGCTGCAGTCGCATTATGTGATGCGATCAACAGTTTAATTGAGAATGGCACGTTAAAAACTAACCCCATTAAAGGGCTAGTTTCGGCAATTTCTGTAGGGATTGTTGATGGTCAAGCTGTTTGTGATTTGGAATACGTGGAAGATTCTGCAGCGGAAACCGATATGAATGTTGTGATGATGGAAGATGGTCGCATGATTGAGGTGCAAGGCACTGCAGAAGGCGAGCCATTTAGCCATGAAGAATTATTAACATTATTAGATTTAGCGAAACAAGGCTGTAATCAAATTTTTATCGCTCAACGCGAAGTGCTAGGCTTATAAACACAGTTTATAGGAGTTAAAAAATGGAACAATATAAACGCGATTTTATCGAATTTGCTTTAAGCCGAAATGTATTGAAATTCGGCGAGTTTACTTTGAAATCGGGGCGTAAAAGTCCGTATTTCTTCAATGCGGGCTTGTTCAATACGGGGGCAGATTTAGCGCGTTTAGGCGAGTTCTATGCTGCGGCAATTCAAGCAAGTGCGGTAGATTTTGATGTGGTTTTTGGCCCTGCTTACAAAGGTATTCCAATTGGCACTTCAGTTTCGGTGGCGTTATTTAATCGTTATGGTATTGATAAACCCGTGTGTTTTAATCGTAAAGAAGTGAAAGATCACGGAGAGGGCGGCAATTTAATTGGTAGCCCATTGCAAGGAAAAATTTTGCTTGTGGATGACGTGATTACGGCTGGCACTGCAATTCGTGAATCTATGGAATTAATCAGTGCAAATAAAGCAGAGCTTGCGGCGGTATTGATCGCTCTAAACCGTAAGGAACGAGGAAAAGGCGAGCTTTCAGCAATTCAAGAAGTAGAACGTGATTATCAATGCCAAGTGCTATCAATCATTGATTTAGATGATTTGATGCAATTTATTGAACAAGATCCTCGATACAGTAGCCATTTGCCAGAAATGCGTGCTTATCGTGCCGAATTTGGCGTATAAAACTTGAGAAATAAATTTTTGTTATCATTATAAATAACATTATAAAAATAACCGCACTTTGACTTAACAGAGGAAAGAATGAATTTTATTGGAAAAATTATAGGCGTATTTTTAGGTTGGAAAGTTGGTGGATTTTTTGGTGCGATTGCTGGGCTAATCTTAGGTTCCATCGCAGATAAAAAATTGTATGAACTTGGTTCGGTAAGTTCTAGTTTCTTTAAAAAGAAAACAACGCGTCAAGACTTGTTTATGCAAACCACCTTTGCAGTGCTAGGGCATTTAAGCAAATCGAAAGGACGTGTAACAGAAGAAGATATCCAATTAGCTAATCAATTAATGATTCAGCTTAAACTGGATGATGCAGGGCGTAAATTAGCGCAAGATGCGTTTCGTCGTGGTAAAGAATCTGATTTCCCAATTCGTCAAGTTATCCGTGAATTTCGCATTGGTTGTGGGCAACGTGCTGATTTATTGCGAATGTTCTTACAAGTGCAAGTTCAAGCGGCTTTTGCCGATTCAGAACTTCACGAAAATGAGAAAGAAGTGCTTTATGTGATCGCTGAAGAACTGGGTCTTTCTCGTATGCAATTTGAACAAATGATTGCGATGGAAATGGCTGCTCGAGCTTTTACTCAAGGCAGTTTTTATCAGCAATATCAACAAGGTGCATATCAAGGTGGCTACCAATATCAGCAACAAAATAGTGGTGGTTACCAACATGCTTCTGGCCCAACTTTAAATGATGCCTATAAAGTATTGGGTGTGACTGAGTCCGACGAGCAACAAGCAGTAAAACGCGCTTATCGTCGTTTAATGAATGAACACCATCCAGATAAACTCGTGGCGAAAGGTTTACCGCCAGAAATGATGGAAATGGCAAAAGAAAAAACTCAACAGATTCAAGCCGCTTACGATTTAATTTGTAAAGCAAAAGGCTGGAAGTAGTGCGTGTTATTCTTGCACCTATGCAAGGGGTTCTTGATCCCTTTGTACGCCAACTTCTCACTGAAGTGAATGACTACGATTTATGTATAACAGAATTTGTCCGCGTGGTTGATCAACTTCTCCCTGAAAAAGTATTTTATCGTTTATGCCCTGAATTAAAAAATCAGGGCTTTACTTCTTCAGGCACGCCTGTGCGAGTGCAGTTGCTAGGGCAGCATCCAGAATACCTTGCTGAAAATGCAATTCGTGCAATCGAGCTTGGTTCTCATGGCATTGATTTAAATTGTGGTTGCCCTTCTAAAACAGTGAATGGCAGTAATGGCGGTGCGGCATTATTGAAACAGCCTGAATTGATTTATCGTGCAACTCAAGCCTTACGCAGAGCCGTGCCAAGTGAATTCCCCGTTAGTGTAAAAGTGCGGTTAGGCTGGGATGATATTTCTCAATCTTTTGAAATCGCTGATGCGGTGGAGCAAGGTGGTGCAACCGAAATTACAGTGCATGGACGCACAAAAACTGATGGTTATCGTGCTGATAGAATTAATTGGAAAAAAATTGGTAAAGTCCGAGAGCGTTTATCCATTCCTGTTATTGCTAACGGAGAAATTTGGCATTGGCAAGATGGGCAAGATTGCTTATCTCAAACAGGTTGTCAGGATTTAATGGCGGGACGAGGTGCGTTGAATATTCCGAATTTAAGTCATGTTCTAAAATCAAATGCAGAAAAAATGCCTTGGTGCGAGATTCAAAAAGTCTTGCAAAAATACGCTAAGGTCGAAAATGAATATGACAGCGGTTTTTATCATGTGGCACGAATTAAACAATGGTTACGTTATTTGAATAAGGAATATGATGAAGCGAACAAAGTGTTTGATAAGATTAAGACTTGCCAAACTGCTGAAGATTTGAAATTACGTTTAAATGATAAATAAAAAACCTGCTAATCAGCAGGTTTTCTTTTTTTAAATTATTTAAAAATTGACCGCACTTTTTAATTTTTTCAGTGCATTGGTTTCTAATTGACGAATACGTTCCGCAGAGACATTATATTTTGCTGCTAAGTCGTGTAATGTTGCTTTGTTATCATCTAACCAACGAGCTTTAATAATATCCTGACTACGCGCATCCAAACTTTGTAATGCCGTGTTTAGTTGCTCAGTGGCTTGGCTTTCAAAGTTTTCATTTTCCAGCTCTGCAGCGAAATTAGAACTTTTATCTTCCAAATAAAGGGATGGAGAATAGATCTCTGTTTCTGCATCATCAGTAGGTAAATCAAAACCTACATCGGCACCGCTCATTCGAGACTCCATTTCGATCACATCTTCTTTGGAAACACCCAATTCATTTGCCACCATATCAACTTCATTTTCGTTAAACCAGCCTAAACGTTGTTTAGTTTTGCGTAGGTTGAAAAATAATTTACGTTGAGCTTTCGTGGTCGCTACTTTCACGATACGCCAGTTACGAAGCACATATTCGTGGATTTCCGCTTTAATCCAATGTACGGCGAATGACACCAAACGTACACCAACTTCAGGGTTAAAACGTTTAACAGCTTTCATTAAGCCGATATTGCCTTCTTGGATTAAGTCAGCTTGTGGCAAACCATAGCCAGAATAGCCACGTGCCACGTGGATCACGAAACGAAGATGCGACAAAATGAGTTTTTTCGCTGCATCTAAATCTTCGTGATAATACAAACGTTCTGCCAATTCCTTTTCTTCCTCTGCGGTCAGCATCGGATATTCATTTGCCGCACGAATATAGCCTTCGATACTGCCTTGAGGAACTAACATCATTTGTGTTTCTTTATCCATCGTTTCCCTTCTTTATTTTGGCTTTTGCCAATCAATGTACTTAGTTATAGCACAATAAGCTATCTTATTGAACCAATTTGTTAATAAGACAGGGTTTATCAATCAAAAGTTCAATTATTCTAAATAACTCTGATTAATTAGCAAAGTGGAATGAGGGTTAAATTAAGATTTTCATCAACCACTTTAAATAGTAAATCAATGTTTGGATGTTTGCCTGGATTCGCTTTTGCATCTTCGACGTGTTCTGCAAACCATTCAACGCCTTGTTGTGCGGAAGTGCGGTTTAATTTCCCGTTAAATTTTTCAGCCAACGCATTATAAAGGCGAAGCGATCCTAATTTACCTTGTATCGCAGGAATGTTATGGATAATAGTTTCTCCATTCATCACATTTAAACCCGTTAGATGATCGATGTTGGGCAAGGTTTCTAAAATTTCTTTAAAGTTCATAGTGTTATCCTTAGTTTATAAAATTATGTGATAGTTTGCTCGCTATTTACTTCGCCAGTTGCACTGATAAATCTTACTTCAGGTTGCAAATATACACCGAATTTTTCTGCAACAGTTTGGCGAACGTGATGGGCAAGTTTGACTACGTCTTGTCCTGTTGCCCCACTTTTGTTAATTAATACTAATGCCTGTTTTTCATGAACGGCTGCGCCACCAATTTGAAAGCCTTTAAGATTACATTGATCAATCAGCCAGCCTGCCGCTAATTTCACTGAGCCATCTGCTTGTGGAAAGTGCGGTAGATTTTTGTGATGTTTTTTGATTTCCTCAAAATGTTCTGAACTGACAACTGGATTTTTAAAGAAACTCCCTGCATTACCCGTTTCATTTGGATCAGGTAATTTACTTTGACGGATATGACAGACTTCATCAAAAATTTGTTTAGCCGTGATAGTTTTTGGATCGAAGTCTACAAGCGAACCATATTTTAGAATAGGCTGCCAATCTTTTTTAAGCTTTAATCCAACCGCTGTAATCACGTAACCTTGCTGATAACGATGTTTAAAAGTACTTTCACGATAACCAAATTCACATTGTTCTGTGTCGAGTCTAAAGGTTTCATTCGTGTTTAAATTAAGTACATCCACATAATCGCACACATCTTTAAATTCAACGCCATAAGCACCGATATTTTGAATAGGCGCAGATCCTGCACAGCCAGGAATTAAAGCCAGATTTTCTAAGCCATAAATACCATTATTAATAGACCATTCCACCAATTTATGCCAATTTTCGCCGCCATTGACGTGAAGATAGTGAAAATTTGCATCTTGTTCGTGCGTAATCCCCATTAAACGATTTAAAACCACCACGCCATTAAAATCATCCAGAAACAGAACATTACTGCCTTGACCTAAAAAAAGTACGGGTAAATTTTCTGATTTAGAATTCGCCCACACTTGTTGTAGCTGTTCGATACTATGTGCTTCAATAATTTCACGAGCATTAGACTGAATGTGGAAAGTGTGAAAAGGTTGTAAATTTTGCATTTTGATGTCCTAATATAATGTATGTGGCAAGGTAATTTTGACTTGTGTGCCGCCTTGTTCTCGGCGATGAATATGCAATTGTGCATTAAGCTGACGGCAACGTTCCGCCATAATATTCAAGCCGTAATGCCCTTCAGGCTCCTCAAGGTTTGGAATGCCAACCCCATCATCTTCAACTAAAATTTCATACTCGCCTTCCGCATTAATTCTTGCGCTAATTTCAATTACCGTGCCTTGAGAATGTTTGATCGCATTGGTGGTGGCTTCACGTACAATTTGCAGAACGTGAACCAGCTGTTGAGGGTTCAAACTTTGCGATGGTAATTGACAATTCACATTCATTTGCATTGTTGTTTGTGAGCGTAATGAATCAATCACTTGTTTTAGTGCAAGCTGTAAATTCGCTTCTTGTATAGTTAAACGGAAAGTGGCTAAAAGCTCACGTAACTGTGCATAACCACCAGAAAGGGCTTGTTCAAAATTGGCAATAATTGCCAAACTCTTTTCTTTTGATTGTTCGTCTTCTTTCTTCAGGTTATGTTTGAGCAAAGTAAGTTGAATTTGTAAAAATGATAAGACTTGAGCCAAAGAATCGTGCAACTCTCGCGCAATAATTGAGCGTTCTTCCATTAATAAAATCTGTTCTTTCTGACGTAAATTTTTATGGAAATAAAGCGCACGAGCAAGCATTTGCGCTAAATTTTGCATAATTCGGGGATCTGGACAAGGTAATCCTGCTTGCCAAGACAGTACACCTAATTCTTCGTTATCCACAGAAAGGGTTTCGATTTGTAGTTCATTATTAGCATCTTGCTTACCCAATGTAATATCCCAATGTTCAGCCCCCATCACTTCCACTTTAACGAAGTTCAAATGGTCGCTAATAAAAATGTAATGCAAAACTTGATTTAAAATTTTATCGTTAATTGTGTTTGTATTCAGAAGTTGAGCACTTTGATAAAGAGTGCTTAAAGTGCGGTTAGTTTGACGCAACTTTTGCGTTTTTTCGTTTACCGCTTCTTCTAAACGCGAATAAAGCTGTCCCAGTTCTGTGGACATTTGTGTAAATACGCGAGCCAGTGTGCCAAGTTCATTTTGTTTCCTTGTGTCAAGTGGAATATGATTGAATTGACGCATTTGCACTTGCATACTGGCTTTTGTCATTAAATGCAAAGGTTTCACAACTTCTCGGTTTGTGTACCAAATCACATAAGACACCATCAGCAAAATTAACAACATCGCAAAACCTAATACTGAAACGCCTAAAATCCATTTCTGCTCACTAAAACGTTGTAATTCAAACACAAAATAATCAACATCTGCAACATAGTTAGTAAGCTGCTTACTATAGTTTTTTACATCCTGTTGGCGTGCATATTTTTCCATGTTCGTCCAACGTTGCAAAATGTTTTGATAGGAATGTTTTAATACATTCGGTGTGAAAAATTGATTTTGAACTTCCAATAAAGCAGATGAATGAAGACTTATATGATAACGACGTAAGTTCGTTTCCACGCTTCCTGGTTGGTCTTGCATTTCATAAAGCAAACGATAACTTTGCATACGCAAAGAACCTGAAATATTAATGGCTTCGGCATCATATTTATTACTGCTCATAATTGCCAAACTGAGAGAACTAATCACACCAGCAACGATAAGAATGATAAATAAATATTTCGCAATACGAGTGGAAACGGAACCTTTAGTATACACAGAAAACTCCAGTGGAAATTTAGAAAGTGCGGCAAATTTTTTATTTCTTTTTAAATTTAGCCCAAACTTTATCTTCTTGACCACGCCATAAGCGTTGAATGTTATCGTGATGACGATAAATTAATAGGCAACACACCAGTGCAACAGGAAAAGTAAATTCAGGTTTAAACCACCACACATAAAAAGGCACAAGTAATGCAGAAATAACCGCACTTAATGAAGAATAGCCACTAACAAGAAAAACAAAGATCCACGTACCAAACATTGAACCTGCAACAGCCCAAGAAATCGGTGCGATTGCCCCAAAGGCAGTTGCAACACCTTTGCCACCTTTAAATTGAAAGAAAATGGGGAAAATATGCCCTAAACAAGCACCAAGTGCAACCATCCCTAATTCAAATTGGGTTAAACCTAAATAATAACCTGCCCATACAGGAATCATCCCTTTTAACATATCAAAAATAAGCACCGCCAAGGCAGACTTACGATTTCCAATACGTAATACATTCGTCGCACCAGGATTGTGTGAACCATTTTGACAAGGATCAGGCAATCCAGTAAGGCGACAAATTAAAATCGCACTGGAAATAGAGCCTAAAAGATAGGCAAAAAGCATATAAAAAAGGGCGAAAAGGCTCATTTTGTACTCCAGCAAGAAAAACTGTTCGTTATTTTACCCAAAGTTGATAGCATACGCCTACAATAATTTTAGAGGAAACCTTATGGATCGTATTTTTATTGAAGAATTGACTGTTTTTGCACAAATCGGTGTATATGATTGGGAACAGCAAATAAAGCAAAAACTTGTGTTTGATTTGGAAATGGCTTGGGATTGCAAACAAGCGGCGGAAACGGATGATGTTGCCTATTGTTTAAATTACGCTGAAGTGAGCCAAGTGATAATTGATTATGTGGAAAGTAAACCTTTCTCGTTGATTGAGCGAGTGGCTTATGAAGTGGCGGATTTGCTTGAGTCACGTTATCAACTTCAAGGATTAAAAATTAAACTGAGTAAACCAAAAGCCGTTGCGCAAGCTCGAAATGTTGGCGTATTGATTATTCGTGGTTGTTTAAAATAATATAGCAACAGTGGCTATTAAGAAATCTGACAGGCATGCAATTTAATTGATGTCTGTCAGATTGGCTTTATGCTTTTACCTTGTGTTCTGAATAGTTATTGTTCAGCTTCTAACTCTCCAACACTCACTTTAGTATTATTACCTTTATCGCCGAATTGTTGTTCTTCGCAACCTTTACCTGCATCACAAACTGCAACAGAAACAAGTTTTTCAACATCTAAGCTACTCACTAAATTTGTATTAATGATTTTTTCGCTTGAGTCCGTAACATTCAATTGCTCAGCAGACAAGTTGGTGGCTCGCACACCGTTAATTTTGTCATAAAGTCTAGCAAAACTACGTTCACTGAGTTTGGTAGAAGCACCTTTAATTTTTGTTTGATTAAGGTTTTTCTCACGAGGAAGTTCAAAGAATGTGAAATTTGAATTTGATTTTACCTCAATTTCTACATCTTTGGAGCTTAAATAAGCTGTCCCACCGTTTGGTGCTAAGGCAGTGATGTCGGCATTTTCAATGGTTGTTTTAGTATTCGCTGAATCACCAATAGTAAATGCCATATTGGCAATATTAGCATCATTATCAGCTGAACCCAACGCCCCATTAATTAGAACTTCTTCCGCTGCTCTTCCACCAGTGTTAATTGCGGTAATTTTCAAGTCCTCTTTGCTGTTTTTACCTGCAATTTTTGTATCGCCATCAGTTTTAAAGGTGTAACCCTGATGAGATTTCACAAAAATAGAACTCTTTTCTCCTATTAATTCCCCGATTAAAAACATCGTAGCATAAGTCCCAGTTGGAGATATACCCTCTTTCTCATCGCCCACGATTTTAATATGTGAGTTTACCATTGAGACTTTACCATTCATTCCTACACGGTTTGTTTGAGCTAAAGTATCTTGTGAATTATCTTTATCAAAAGTGATATCAACCTTGCTGTTATCTAACTTAATGTTTTCTGCCAGTAAATGCACAAATCCATTTTTCAGATTAATATTACTGTTAGAAATATTAATTTCTGTGCCTTTGATAGTTGATCGCCCAGAATTGTTTTTGGCAAACAGATCAAAACGATATAAATAGGCTTTATTCATATCTAAATCTAAATCTCTGTAATATCTCCAACGGCGTCTGCCTTGCTCTAACTCCGATAAGTGCGTACGATAGTCTAAATCTAATACACCGTATTCATATCTCGAATTATTACGGGATACCCCTCCATCAATGTAAAAATTTGTTTGTCCTGTGGCGGCGATGTTATCTAAATTAACTTTTTCAAATCCACCCGCTAAAATCACTTCATCAACCTGATTAAATACTACATTACGCATATCAACATTAAACTTCTTGCGTTGTGACTTTTCTGCTCTCTTCCATCGGGTTGCATAATCATCTTCATTGACACTACGCCCCAATCCCATCGCTCCGTTACCAAGATTTATTTTGCTGTCGGTAATTGTAATATTTGATTTAAAATCTTCCTTATTCTGCAAACTCGTTACAACAAATAAACGATATTTTGAGTGAATATCCGCATGATCAATATTAATATGACCTTGGTTAGTCAGCTTTAATAGCGAATCTGTGCCTTTAAAGGAATCTATATTGATATGACCTGAAATATTAACGTCATTCCCTTTAAGATACACTTTTCCATTATTAGCAAGTAACGAACTTAACGCCCCTGTTTGTATAAATGAATCCGTCCCCGTATTATTTTTATCATCTGCAATACGAATATTTTCAGTGTCTGGCACGTCAATATTAACTTCTGTATTTAATTTTTTATGCTCATCGTTATAGTGCTTTGTACTATCTTCACGTCCAAAGTTACCATTGATATTAACGCTTTTGCCTTTAAAGTTGATTTGAGGCGAGGTAACTTTTGATCCAGTTTGAGAAGTGATTTTAAGTTTTTTACCTTCATTTGTTGAGGTAAATAAAGTTTCAACTTCCCCTTTAATATTACTTTTACTATTCAACTGAACATCGTCAGCAGATAACACAACCTTGCCGTTTTTATTGCTAACTTTAGTTGCTTCTAACACTCCATTATTCACAACCAAACTATCTAATGCTTGGTTACGCCCTTTCGCACTTAGTGTAATCTCTCCTGCTTTAATACTCCCTTCATTTTCAACAATACCCTGTACTGTATTATCTTCTAATGCCACACTTATACCGCTATCTGGTAAGGTAAATGTGAAATTATCGCCTGAGGATAAATATACTTTGCCATTGTTTGTAGAGCTAATTTCCCCTTCATTGATAACTTTATCGCCATTAAGTATCACGAAATCTTGCGCCGTAATTTTCCCTTGATTGAGAACTTTCCCTTCTTTTAACACTTGACCATCTTTTGCTTTAAGGATAAATTGATTGTTATTGCTATTGCCATTTTCACTGATTCTCTCTAAATCTTTAGTTGTTGCAAATAAACCAGCTACATTGATTTCTGCCCCTTCGGTAATAATAACCCCATTAGGGTTTGCTAAATAAACCTTACCGTTTGCCTTCAATTTCCCTTGAATTTGACTAGCATTCCCGCCAGTTACACGGTTATATGCCACAGCGCTTGTGCTGGGTTGTTGAAATTCCACTTCTTTATTTTTGCCGATGTCAAAACTATGCCAGTCTATTTGAGTTGTGTGGGTTTTTTGATTAATCGTCATTTTATCTGCAGTTTTCTCAATATTCACATCTCCAAAAACGACTTTGTCCTGTTGTGGAAAATCCTGTGTAGAGGCATACGCCGCACCACTGCAAGTGGTCAAAATGATAAGAGAAATTACATTTAATTTATACATAGCATACCTCCTTAGAAAGTTTTAATCATAGAAAGCCAGAATTGGTGTTTATCGGCATTATTAATATTGTTATCAAGCGGTTTAGCGATACTAGCGTTGATGGCATAGCTGCCTGCATCTGAAAGAGAAAGTCCTGCACCAACGCTTTGTAATTTCACGCTATTTTTCACGCCTTTTGCGAGAAATTGGCTATGTTTATAAGATTTCCCAAAACCATAGTCATAGAACAATGAGCTTACTAGCACACTTTGGGAAAAGACTGGTAAATAATGTTTGAATTCTGTTTGTATCACATGCCCTTCATCCACAGAAGCCGCACCAGCTTGATGTCCACGCACGCCAGACAGACCACCAAGCAACATTTTCTGTGAACTTTCAAGGTTTTTATCGGCAAACTGACCGTTTATACCAATATTGAAAGCAAAAGATTTTGGTAAAATTTGCTCGTGAGACAAGCGGTAGTTATATACCGTAAAATGCGATTTTGGTTGAAAATCCTCTGCTGCATACTGTTTTTTTTCACTAGTTTGATTCGCTAAATTACCGAACAAAGTAGATAATGAAAAATAAGTTGTCCCATCTTTAATAAGATTCCAAGAACCGTCAATCCCTGCAGTTAAACTATTTATTTTCCGTTTTTGTTTCGCTGTAGCCGCTTGTTGTTCATCCGTAAGGTTTTGATGATTAAAGCTCACTTTAGTACTTAAACGAAAATTTGGTGTACGGATTGTTGGGTGCAACAAATAAGCCCCTAAGGTATGGGAATGCCCTTGAGATTGTAATGATTTAAAATTACCACCTAATTTGTAGTCGAGATAGTTAGCAGTTACACCAAAACGCGTAGAATAACCATCAATTAAAGAGGAATAATCTATACGAGCATTTTTTAAATTAGCCTGATTAGAACTCAGTAAATCCAATTTCAATTCATCGCCCCAGCCAGTCAAATTATTTACCTTTGTCCCAGCAGCCAAACGGTAACGCCCCGTATACTTGTTACCTTGGTTATCTACTGAAACATAACCAGAAAAACGTTTTGCATCGTTAATCTTAATCAGTAAATTCGCTTCGCCGACTTTTTTGCCTGCGGAGAGTTGCAAACCTGCATTTACCCCTGGAACATCATTTATTGTTAAAGCAAATTTTTCTAACTCATCTTTCAAAATAAATTCGGACGTATTTACTGTTGTATTAGAAAGACGGGATACAAATTTATTGCTTAATGCACTGTGATTTTGCAAGCGTATTTCGCCCACATTACCTTTGAGTAACAGAATTTTTACCGTACCTTGCTCAATTTCCTGCGGTGGTAAAATCGCTTTTGCCACTAAATAATTATTATTACGATAAAATTCGCTGATCTCATTTGCCAAATTACTTAAATCTGACAGCGATACTTCTTTTCCTACATAATTTTTTAAAATATGTGCAAGCTCGTCTGTGACTACTTCCTGATTGTTTCGATCTAAAATCTGTACTTGCGTAAGTGGAAATTTTAGCTCTTGTTTATACTGTGCGGTATAAGGCGATTTTGCCGTTTGATTAAATAATTCGCCACTAGGTTTGGCTTCTGATTGAATTTGACGTTGTTCTAGTTCACGGTTCAATGATCCAGTATCTGGCCGACCTAATGCCATCACTGATTTACTCAAAACAAAGCCTAAACTGACCGCACTTGCAATAACAGAATAACGAGGTCTCATTTTCATTCCTTATGTCCTATTAATTGATAAAATTACAAAAATTGAGGGAAAACAGCTTTAGGGCGTTTTCCAAAGTAAATTTAGAAGCTATAAACCGCACTAATTTTCGCATTACGACCAGTGCCTTCCATTAAACTAAACGCGGGTTGATATTTTCTATCAAACAAGTTTTCCAGCGCAAAATCTAAACGCAGGTTTTTCCATTCGCCTTTTAATGGCGCATAGGTAGCACGAAGATCGGTCAGTATATAACTTGGGTAGGTAACAGCGTGATCTTTAGGCACTCGATGTTGGGCAGCGTAATGGGTTATTGTCGCTCCTACAGTGAATTTGTCTTTTACTAAAGCATAATCTGCACCTACGCCGATTTTGCTTGCGGCAATGTTTGATAAAGCTTCGCCGCTATCTTTATCTCTACCTTTGGTGCTGCCATAGTTAGTAAACAGCGTTAAACGTTCTGTTTGGTATTGAGCTTGCAACTCAATACCGCTTAAACGGGCATTAGCTATGTTTTGATACTGGGAATATGTTATGTTTTTATACTGGGAATTTGTTGGCAATGACTGCGACATTCTATTTCCATTCGGATTGTTAAATTCCTTTAAGTTAATTAAATCTTTTACATCATTACGGAAATAAGTCGCTTCAACCTTAAATTTATCGCCTTGTTTAAACAGGCTATCAAAATGTAGATTTGCGGTAATTTCTTTATTTTTCGCTGTTTCAGGGCGTAAATTTGGGTTTGCCACAAATCTATCGATAGTATCTAGTCCTCGAATACTTCCCCCAAAGTGAGCGCCACTCACAAACCGTTCTTGCATAGATGGGGCTCGGAAGGCTTCATTATATTTAGCAGAAAAATCTAACCAATTGGTTACTTTCCAAGTCAATTTTGTGGCTGGCGATAAATGCTTATCCTTATATTTTACGGTTTTACTTGAGGTATCGTAGTGGTCATAACGTACACTTGGCGAAAGTAGCAATTTTTCCCCAAATAGCGGCATATGGGCAATTAAATAAACGCCTGTAGTGTTTGAATTCGCATTATAGGGTTCCGCTCGAAACTTCGCATCACTACTGTTTGTGCCTCGTTCGGTACTGATTTTATCTCGCATATAATCCACCCCATAAACAAAGGAAATGTGAGATAATTCGGAAGAGTTACGTAAATTTATACCTCGGGTAGTCAATTTAGTCTGATCTTTCACACCACTGACTTTACGCTGTTCTTTCTCAATAGTCTTATTGTTGTATAGCGCAATATGCGTATTTAGATAAGGATTATCTGGCGTTAAATAATAGTTAAATACCGTGCTTTGATCAGGAATTTGTTGATCACTTAAATAACTGACACTGCCAAAACGTGTTTTCACGCCAGAGTAAAACTTTAATGTTTCTGATGTTGATGGTTTTTTTCTAGGAGGAAAACTGTTGTTTGATCCGTGGAACTCTTCGATTTGTTTTGTAAGTTGTTCATTAGTAAGTTCGTTTTTCGCCTCATTATTGCCTGGTGCTGTTTGTTTAAAACGAGTTTCGCGGTGGGATAATTCCACACGGTTCGCATCATTGATTTGCCAACCAAATTTTGCTAAGCCCCCAAACTGTTTATAGGCTGTATTATTCAGCTTGTTGCCTCTACCAGTGCGTAAATTATCCGCATTATTATAGAAAGCACTAATAAGAACATCGAATTTGTCATTTGCCGCAAATACAGAAGCATCCCTTTCCGATAAATTATTAGCAGTTTGATAACCTTGGCGAATTTTAACTCCGAATTTGTCATTATTTTTCAATAAGTCTAAAGCATTTGGCGTACGCATTGCCACAACACCACCCAAAGCACCGCTACCCCATAAGGAGCTACTGGGCCCTTTGATTACTTCAATTTCTTGAATAAGTGACATTGGAAGAAAATAAGAACCTCTATGTGCTAAATCAAAATTTTGTCTCACGCCATCAATGACTTGCACAACACGATTATCACTTAACCCTCGGATATTAGGTTTTTGAGCAATGCTTCTCGAACCGCCTCTAATATCAACATTGGGAATGTCTTCTAACGCTGCTGCAACACTAGTCGCTTGCTTAGAAAGAAGACTATCTTTAGATTGTTTTTCTGGCGTATAAGCAAACCTACTTGGATCTCGTGTCGCAATAACGTTGATAGAGTCTAATTCAACGGATTGCGCTAGTGCATTTGCTGTCACTAAGGTTGTTGTAATTGCAAGGGAAAGTTTAGAAAATCGCATCTGTTTTCCTTATTGTAATAATTAAAAATAGGAGAATGGCGATGATAATAATGATGATTATAATAATCAATAGGTTTATTTATAATCATTTGCATTTAATTGCGTAAAATTCAAACTAATTTTGGATTTCAATCTGTACCTGCAAAAATTGGACTAAATAAGCAAGAGATTAAGGTATAGATTTTTATGACTAAATATAAACTAATTTAACAACAAGTTATTGATTTTTAACTTAAAAAATAAAACTCTTACTTTCCAAAAACAACTTTCAAGTTGGCTATATTAAAACGTTTAACTTAACCATCTAACTTTTGAGATGCAGATCATTTTTTCAAAATAATCCTAATTTTTTCATTTGTTCAATAACGGGTTCGACTTGAATCTCTGCCATCAAATTTTTCCCTTTTAGTTTGGTTGCCCAAGGTAGTTCAGAAGACGGTTTGCCAAATTCTTTTTGGGCATTTTCTTCATATACAGATACCACGTTATCTAAATTATTATAAGGTGCAGTACGCAAAGGATTGTGATAGGCATACAAGCCAATAACGGGTGTACCTTGTGTTGTCGCAATATGGGCAGGGCCAGAATCTGGCGAAAGTACTAGATCAACCTTAGAAATTAAAGCGGTAAGCTGTTTTAGGTTTGTTTTTCCTGCAATATTGGTTGGCGTGAAATGGCAAAGTGCGATAATTTTTTCAACTATTTCTAATTCACGTTTCGCTGGCGAACTGCAGAAAATCACATTGATATTATGCTGATGGGCAATATTGGCAATTTCTGCATAACGTTCAATTAGCCAATCTTTTTCTGCTTTGCTAGAACAAGGGGAAATCAATAAATTTTTACGAGAAAAATCAATAAATTGATCGGCAAATTTATAATCATCTTCTGAAATAGCTAATTCCCATTTCGGTTCTGATTTTGGTACGCCAATATATTCAGCGAAAGCCATAAATCCATCTAATACGTGAGGGGAAAAAGGATCTGTAATACGACGATTTACAAATAACCATTGTCCTTCGCGAGAACGTTTTTCTCCAAATCCAATTTTGAATTTTGCTTTAATTCCTAAAGAAAGGATTGATGCACGAAATGCTGTTTGCATATTTAATAGTGCATCAAACTGTTTATTTTTTAGTTGTTTCCAGAGTGATAAAACGCCTTTCCATCCTGCTTTTTTATCGTAAGGAATAAGCGTGACATTAGGAATGCCCGAAAGTAAACCCATTTCGGTTTTTCCTACAATCCAAGTCATTTCTGTTTGGGGATAATATTCTTGAATGTGCTGAACCACCGCTAAGGCATGGCAAACATCGCCTACAGCTGACAATCGGAGAATACAAAGAGATTTTGGAGCTTCGGTAAAAAGTGGCATTAACGTTCCTTTATCATTTAATTTGTGCCTATTTTAAAGTAGAATAACCCCATTTTCTATTCATAACAACGTTCCAATGCACCAATTCCAACAAGATAACCAATATTTTATCTTTAATTTTGACCGCACTTTTGAGCAAGCAACCGAGTTTTTCCAAGCGGAATTTTGGCAAAAACAAGAACGAGTGATAGGAAGTGCAAAAGGTCGAGGCATCACTTATTTCTTGCAAACGGAAGATTGGTTTGGCGTAAATTGTGCGTTGCGTCATTATTATCGCGGTGGACTTTGGGGTAAACTGAACAAAGATCGTTATCGTTTTTCTGTTCTTGAAACTACCCGTAGTTTTGCTGAGTTTCATTTGTTGCAACGTTTGTATGAAACGGGGTTACCTGTGCCTAAACCCATTGCTGCACGTATTCAAAAAGGCAAGTTAGGTATTTGCTATCAAGCGGATATTTTGACGGAAAAAATCGAAAACGCGCAGGATTTAACCGCACTTTTACAAACACAAACATTGCCAAAAGAAACTTGGATGCAAATTGGTTGTTTGATTCGAAAACTACATGATTTACAGATTTGCCATACAGACTTGAATGCACATAATATTTTGCTTCAACAAGCTGAACAAGGGCAAAAATGTTGGTTACTGGATTTTGATAAGTGCGGCGAAAAATCTGGAGATTTTTGGAAAGTGCAAAATCTGAACCGTTTAAAACGTTCCTTCGAAAAAGAAGTTGGACGAATGAATATTCAATTTACCGAGCAAAACTGGGCTGATTTAACGTCAGCTTATCATCAATAAAAGGATTGATTATGAAACAAAAAATCGTACTTGCTACAGGCAATAAAGGAAAAGTAAAAGAAATGGCTGATGTCCTATCTGATTTTGGCTTTGAAGTGATTGCACAAACAGATCTAGGCATTGAAAGCCCAGAAGAAACTGGCTTAACTTTCGTTGAGAATGCCTTATTAAAAGCACGCTATGCCTCAGAGAAATCAGGTTTGCCTGCTATTGCGGATGATTCTGGCTTAGTAGTTTCCGCACTTAATGGCGCACCAGGCCTGTATTCTGCACGTTATGCTGGCGAAGAGGGTAATGATGCTAAAAACCGTGAGAAATTATTGGCAGAGCTTGCACATATTGCACAAGATAAACGCCAAGCCAAATTTGTGAGCTGTATCGTGTTTTTACAGCATCCAACAGATCCATCGCCAATTATAGCCGAAGGCGAGTGTCATGGTGTGATTGGTTTTGAAGAAAAAGGCGAAAATGGTTTTGGTTATGACAGTTTATTCTTTAGTCCAGAACAAGGCTGCACATTTGCTGAATTAGAAACCGTTGAGAAGAAAAAAATTTCTCATCGAGCACGAGCATTGAAAGTATTAAAAAGTAAGTTATAAGCTTAGTTGAACGTATGATGATAAAAGGCACGCATATTTTTATATGTGTGCCTTTTTATATGGATTTTATCTATAGCGGAAAAGTAACATTATTCAGCATGTTCACTTAAAAATCCGCCACTTTGATGGTTCC